>AF_2010_repII_A001DRAFT_10000088_pt1 | contig 14762 bp, 13 predicted proteins | sample AmaForreplIIA001_FD_9190 | JGI IMG/M metagenome (IMG submission 9190)
GCAGTTCGGCAAGAACCATCTCGGTGACCTGAACAAGTTTCTTCCCACCGTGCACGGCTTCGATGAATTTTTCGGATACCTGTACCACCTCGACGCAATGTCGGACCCGTACTGGTATTCGTTCCCCGTCGATGAGAAGTTCTACAACGAGTTTGGCCCACGCAGCCTGATCCACAGCTACGCGACTGATCGGGACGACCCGACCGAAATGCCGCGGTGGGGCAAGGTCGGCAAGCAACGGATTGTCGACGAAGGTCCGCTGCCTCCGTTCCCGAACATGTCGAACGTGCCGAATATGCACGACCTGCCCTTCCTTAAGGCCAAGTACGACATGACCACTTTCGACGAAGTGCTGGTGAAAGCGTCGAGCGATTTCATGGACAAGGCCAAACGGGACAACAAGCCGTTCTTCGTGTGGCACAACACCACGCGCATGCACGTTTGGACGTTCCTATCCGACAAATACAGGGCGATGCAGAACAACCAGACCAACTATGGTCTCGAAGAAGCCGGCATGGCGCAGCTGGACGACAGTGTCGGCGCCTTGCTCAAGAAAATCGACGATATGGGCGAAACCAACAACACCATCGTCATCTTCACAACGGATAACGGTGCCGAGGTCTTCACATGGCCGGACGGCGGCATGACGCCATTCAAGAACACCAAGGGCACTGTCGGTGAAGGTGGTTTCCGCGTGCCGGCCATCATCCGTTGGCCGGGTCAGATCAAGCCGGGCTCGGTTGAGAACGGCATGATCTCGGGTCTCGATTGGTTCCCTACGCTGATGGCTGCAGCCGGCAATCCGAATATCACCGACCAGCTTCTCAAGGGCGTGCAACTCGGCGACCGGACCTACAAGAACCATCTCGATGGCTACAATCAGATGGATCTCTTGACTGGAAAGGGCCCATCAAAGCGTCACGAAATCTTCTATTTCGGTGGCGCGACGTTGGGTGCTTTGCGTCTCGATGACTTCAAGTTCACGTTCTTCCAGCAGCCTTGGGGCTGGCCGGGCGAAAAGACCACGACCGACATGCCGACGATGGTCAACATTCGTCAGGATCCGTTCGAGCGCACGCAATCCATTCGAGGCGAATCGCTGAACGTCGGCGCGCCGGGCTACATGAACGAGTTCTTTGCCAGGGAGTTCTGGCGCTTCGTGATGGTCCAGCAGTACGTCGCAAAACTGGCGCAGACTGCCGTCGAGTTCCCGCCAATGCAGGCCCCGGCTTCGTTCAACCTCGAAGCTGTAAAAGCCAAGGTCGAGGAGATGATCAAGAACCGTCCGGGTCAGTAGAAATAAGACAACCCGCAAGCAGCGGCCCCGAGTTATTTACTCTGGGCCGCTTTCTGTTGGGCCCTTGATGTCCGTTTTTCGCCCTTGGCAGGCATGGGCTCTTGCACTGCAAATGTCTGCTTCTGACCCAAAGGGACGTCAATGCCGATCGACAAGCAATGATTTTGCATCAAGAGTAGCGACGTTTCACACTTCGTCTGAAGTGGCGTCAGTCGATCCAGGACCAGACAAATACCAAGAGCACTACCGCCGCCGCTGCGTAGAGCACAAACTGACCTGAATTAGAGTTTGGATTTTGCATAGCGAGCCCCGTCGCAATGACCAATCACTTTGTGTTCGATGACAGCGATGATCTTTTCACTACAGCGAGTCGCGCCTTCGCAGGGCCACGTTTATCCGCATATTCTTTGCCATCAATCGGCGCAACATGCGGTGGATCCTTGTCGAGGTATGGTCGCCCGATCCCAAGTTCTTTCTCGTGCGCATCGATCCACTTCCACAGACTTTCACTCCACGTGCAGCGCTCGGCACGTGTCCCGCCCTTCACGCTGACGAGATCGGCCGCAAGCCCGTGGCCATAGCCACCACGGCGGCTCCCGCCATGGTAGGAGCTGTCGGCCGCAGCCTTATTTCCGGTTGCGATCTCTTGTCGGTAATCATCACGGAATGCACTGGTTATGCCAGGCGAAAAACCGGCGTCATCCATCGCGCGAAGCGCATCATAGAGCTTCCGTTTGAAGTCTCGATCCATGCCTCCGATAACGTAGTCCCTCAATGACATCCCGGCTTTCTGCGCAGCCTTTGGATCCTTCCATGCGAAATCCTCGGTAATGTATTTGATTAGAGTTTTGACGACGGTCCGCGTCTTGCCCTTGTTTTTGACCTTCACCTTGATCCGCTCCTCCACCTTGACGGTGTCTACCTTCGGTGTCCGCTCGTACAGCGACCACAAGTATTGGTCGATGCAGGCGTCCGGTTCGAGACACGCATCTGGCATTGTGGATCTCATTGCAGGCCTGCCGTCCTTCTGCACGGGATGAGTCGGACTCGCCATCGCGAACAGCACGGGTGGTGCAGCGGGATCCGACATCGTGCGATGTTCGGACAAAGCAACGCTGCCGTTTGCCCTGTCAACGACTTCGATCGAGCCAGTTATTTCCTTGGCTTCGCTTTGCGCAGGATCATCTATCGCTGGCGTCGCAGTTCGAGGGGGTGTGGACGATCCTGCCATCTGACGAGCCTCGGCCATAGCGGCACGTCCACTTCCCGCATCGGCGACCGATGCACCGCGCTCGTTCAGTGTGGTTGCATGAAATACGTCGACGTACTCGGCGCCAACGGTAGCAGCTGTTGTTCGAATGACCTCGATCGGTGTTTCGGTGCTCTCGATAATGAACGAACCGAGGTCTGCGGGTCCCGCAGCGACCCAACCGGCGACAGCGACCGTTGCGCACAACGTTGCCGACATAACTCGCCGCTGTCTGTTCACCACTTTCTTTCTCAAGATTTCCTCGCGAAGCGACGGTGGACCTCAAAATTCAGTTGATGACGATCGCTCCCCAGGCCGCGAGGGGTGGCGCAGCGCGGACAACCACAAGAAACTTCGGGACTCACAACGGCGAAGGCCAGCAAACAGCGCCAGTGCAATGACGATTTCTGTTTTGTCGATTAGACCCGCGTCCATGACGAGCCTTCCCGTTGCGACAAAACAGCTTAGTCAACGACAGGCATGCGTCGTGGTAACTGCGTAGAGGAGCTTGGAAAGAGTTAATACATGGTTAACGTCGGCCAATACTCCGGCCTGCAGCATCCGCCGAAAGCAATCCGCTGAAGGCCAACTTCGTGTTGGAGCGCAATGGACACCTTCGAGTGGATTAATGACTACGGCGACCGCTCCGGCATCGCGCGCCTGGGGGCACTCCCTATCGACCGNCGCCAGTACGAACGAGCCCTTCGCCTGGGCTATTTCGGCTGATAACAAATCGGTCGTTGGAGCCGATACTGACGGCTACTTCCAGATGACTGTCATGTCCCCCGGTCGAATTGAGATGTATCACAGCCACAATGGTAAAGCCTACCAAGTCAATCGTCGCGACATGTTATATGATGGAACGGGCGAAAAAGTGGGGCCGCAATCGCAAGACTTGAAAAACACACACAGAACAAACTTACCCAAACCACACTCGGAAAGTTTGGGAAAACCGCACGTGTGAAGGAACGCGCCATGACATTTCCACGCCGCGGATTCCTGCAGTTGGCTGCCCGCACGGTCGCGCTCGCCGCGCTCGCGCCGATTGCCTCGGCGCAAACCTACCCGTCGCGGCCTATCACCATGGTTGTGCCGTTCCCGGCAGCAGGGCCGGCCGACGTGTTGGCGCGCATCCTTGCCGAACGCATGCGGGAGACGCTTGGGCAACCGGTCGTCATCGAGAACGTCACCGGCGCCGCCGGCAGCATCGCAACCGGGCGCGTGGTGCGCGCGGCAGCGGACGGCCACACCATCATGCTCGGCAATCTCGGCACCCATGTCGTGAACGGCGCGATCTATCCGCTGCAATACGACCTCTCCAGGGACTTCGAGCCGATCTCGCTGTTGCCGAGCAATCCCCAGCTGCTGATCGCCAACAAGGCCACGCCGGAAAAGGATCTGCGCGAACTGATCGCACGGCTCAAGGCAAACCCCGACAAGGTGACGATCGGCAATGCGGGGCCCGGGAGCCCATCGCACCTCACCGCGGTCTATTTCCAGACCTCTGTCGGCAAGAAGTTCCAGCTCGTGCCCTATCGCGGCACGCCGCAGGTGCTGCAGGACCTGATCGCGGGGCAAATCGATCTCGTTTTCGACCAGGCCTCGAGCTCGTTGCCGCAGGTGCGCAGCGGCCAACTCAAGACCTATGGCGTCACCGCCAAAACGCGGCTTGCCTCGGCGCCCGAAATTCCGACCATCGACGAGAGCGGGCTGCCGGGGTTCTATGCCTCAATCTGGTTCGGCCTGTGGGCGCCGAAGGACACGCCAACGGCCGTGATTGCCAAGCTCAACAGGGCCGTCGTCGATGCACTCGCTGATCCCTCGGTGCGCAGGCGGCTTACTGGACTGGGCGCAGACATTCCGCCGAGCGAGCAACAGACGCCAGAGGCGCTCGGCGCATTCCAGAGGGCCGAGATCGAGAAGTGGTGGCCCCTGATCAAGGCCGCCGGCATCAAGGCGGAGTAGAGAGCGACGGCCAACTGCAGGAAAATGAGTGCCTTTGTGATCCCTGACACAGCCGACGCATTAGTCTAACGTAAGATAAACTGACTCTGGCAGGCGAAAGGCGGCCCGCGTATGGAGACCAATCAGGTTCGGTATTTCCTCGCACTCTGCGAAGAGAAGAACTTCACACGAGCGGCCCGGCGTTGCGGAGTCTCTCAGCCGTCTGTAAGTAACGCGATCAAACGACTCGAAGAAGAAATCGGTGGTGACTTATTTCACCGAACCAAAAATGGGACAAAGTTGTCACCTCTCGGTGTGACGATCCGCCCTTATCTTGATCAGATCAATGAGTGTGCAGACGCTGTGAGGCACGAGGCAGCGCATATTCCAACAGCCGATATGCTCTTGACCTCAGCGCGAGCAAAGTTCGTCCGCAAGATCTTTTATACTACCGCGATTCCAGCCTGTGCTTTTTTTATCGGAGTCGTCATCGGGCAGCAGCCCTACTCGGTCACATCATCGCACTCTTTGGCGAACACAACCGTGGACGTAGCTGCTCTGGAGGCGACAATCGATCCACGAGATTTGCCACGACAGAATGTGTCGTTGGAGGTCTATCAATAGACGGTCGGTCCGTGTCCGCTATTGGCCCAAAGCGGCATCCTAAGCTCCTTCCAATTTCTCCCATTAGTGAAGCCCTTCCAGAGAGATGATGTGGCGAGTTAGGCTGATCCCTCTTTGGATCTATCTAATTCGGGGCAGCTTATGGGCGACGCTAAAACACAGACCATCTATTTTTATGATCGGCATCCAATTTCATCGGACATCATTCTCGCAAAGTTGCGCTCAAGTCGTGGTGATCTTAATAGTTTGCGCCCGGATGAGTTGTTTCCGCATGATCAGGACCATTATGGCGGTCTAGCAGCGACTGATGAATTGGCGCGAGGAGCTCAGATTGGAAAAACGTCGCAGGTGGCAGATTTTTGCGCAGGACTTGGTGGCACTGTCCGATATCTCGCACACAAATATGGAGCCAACGTCACAGGCATCGAATTGACTCCGTCGCGCGTCGCAGGTGCGCAGCAATTGACTAAGCTGGTCGGACTTCAAGAAAAAGCGCGCGTCATCGAAGGCAGTGTAATGAGTGTTCCGCTCGACGATGCGACTATGAATGCCGTCGTCAGCCAGGAATCGTTTTGCCATGTGCCCGATCCAAAGAAGGCTCTCTCTGAGGCATGTCGGGTCCTTAAACAGGACGGCAGGCTGGCTTTTACCGATTGGATCGCCAATGAACAATTGACCACCGATGATACGCAACTGATGTGGGATGGAATGGCCATTCAACCGCTTCGATCTATTCCCGATTATTGTCGTCTGGTTGAGAGCTCTGGCTTCAAGGTGCATTCAGCGATCGATCTAACCGCCGAATGGGGGCCCATCCTCAAAGAGCGTCTAGCGATGTACCAGCGGTTACGTGAGGAAGCCAGACAGGCTGGAACGCCAATGGGACACGACGCTTTCCACAAATCTTACATTCGTTTCGTCGAACTCATTCAACAGAGAAAACTTGGCGGCGTCCGAATTGTCGCTACGAAGTAGCTCGTGCGCCGCAGTGCCGAAATGTCCGCTACCGGCTCAAAGCTGACATCAGACAGGTAGTGGCCCTGTGCTCACACGCGTACAAGCTCCTTTCCCCTATTGGCCATCACGAAGCCGTTGAAAACTTCGTTGACCTGATCCCAAGACTTCAACCTCTTCATATTGTCGAGCCAGCGTTTGATATTGGGATAAGTTGAGTAATCACAGCCGACTAGTTCACCGATCGACACAACAGCTGAGCCGAAATAATCGGCGATTGTGAGTTCGTTGCCACAGAGATATTGGTTTTTCGGTCCGATCCAGTGGTCGTTGAGAATCTGCAACCAGGTCTTAGCGCCCTGTTGTCCCCAAGCGATCGTGCCGCTATGCGCCTCCTCGCTTCGGCGCTTGTGGTGCGGAAACAGTTGCGGATAGACCAGACCATATCCAAAGTCGCGGTAGAATTGGGTATTGAGCCAATCCATCACTTCATTAACTTTTGCGCGTTTTTTCAAGTCCTTCGGATACGCTGACAGGTCATATTTGTCGGCAAGATATTTCAGGATGGCCGAGCTTTCGGTCAGACGAAAGTCCCCGTCTTCCAGCATCGGCACCATGCGGTTTGGATTGAGCGACGCATATGGTGCCTCGTAGTGAGCGCCTTTAAGAAGGTCGACAATCTCCTCATCACATTTGATGCCAGTCTCAGCAATCAGCAGTCGTACGGGGCGGCTCGCGGTCGAAATTGGGTGCATATAAAGCTTCATTGTCACGCCTCCTGTTTCTCGTTGTATCTCGCTTGTCTTACAATTTCAGGAAAACATTTCGTCGCACCTTCTTGCTAGACATCGGGAGAAGCGTCCATTCTCAATCTTTGCAAGAATAAGCAATGGGGGAGAGAACACGATGCGATTTGCAAAATCTGCCGGCTGTGCCGTTGCCATAATGCTGGGCCTCACCATTAGCATCATGCCGCTCAAGCCTATCGCTGCCGAAGATCCCTACAAGGCCCAAATCGATGCTTTGCGCAAGGCAATGGAGAAATACAAAGACTACAAGGTAGCGGTGCGGGACCTTTATCTTTCGACCGTCGGCTGCGTGCACTACTCCGGTGAGAAAATGGCTGGCCACATGCATTATCCCAAGGGCGCGATGGGTATTCACTTTGTGAATCTCACTATCCGGGGCACGCCCGATCCGATGAAACCAAACATTTTGATATACGAACCCGTCGGCAAGGAGCTGCAGCTGGTGGCGGTTGAGTGGCTTGTGCCCTTAACCGCAAAGACGAGCAAACGGCCATCCCTGTTCGGAAAACCCTTTGATGGTCCGATGGAAGGGCACGAACCGCTCATTCCAAAGCAGTATGTGCACTATGACCTGCATGCCTGGCTATTCAAAGATAATCCGCTCGGCATGTTTACGCCCACTAACCCGAATGCCAGCTGCGACAGCTACGACTTCGGCCTGTTGGAGATGCCGACGAGATTGATGCCGGGCCGATAGCGTCCTCTGAGATGAAACCTCGCGATTGTGGTATGCCGGTAAGCGAGATCGGATTTTTGCGTTTTCTTGATTTATCGCAAGACCCAAAAGATTTCGGGTGTATCTTTGATACATGCCGGATTTTGAATTGCGCGAAGTGCTCGCCTGTCCGCGAGTCGACGAAATGCCGTTTCCGTCCACGCCGTCATTTAACTGCGAATGTGAGCAGTGCGGCACGCGTGTTTGGGTCGCGTACAGTAGTCGGATCGAGCCCATCCGAATGTGTGTGGCTTGCAGTGCAGCCCACGGCGATCAAGCAAAGCCGCGCTGAACAAATCGACTCTCCAGGCCGTCGAACAATGAAGCCGTCTTGGTGTTGGCGAATGTCCGCTTTTGGCCTTTAGCGTACATTCCAATTACCTGGCTCGGCATCACCTTTTTACGCGAACCGATTGTATGAATAGCCGACATGACCGAGAGTGGCACCGCTGCTTGCAACCAGTAGTCTCTTCATCTTCTCAATTGTACTGGCAATCGCGCTGCGCGGCTCGCCGACCTCAATCTGATTTGTTAATTCGACGAGGGCCTGATTGGTCCTGTCAAGACGCCTCGCCAGGATTGCCGCGACATAAAAGAGAGCGGCCGGGTCTTGCAAAGCGGCCGGGTGCGCCACGTGAAACTGTGAGGTTGTCAAGGCATGCACGTCGGCGGTATGCGGGCAGTCTAGCAGTGCGGAGATTTCGCCGAACACAGCGCCAGGGTCCGTTACCCTCGCAACCTCGATGCCCTGTCTGACAACTGCGACACTGCCATTTTTGAGAATTAGCAGCTCGTTCGTTCTCGAGCCGTTGGCAAGCACGGTCTCGCCGGCCTGGTAGGTTTTTAGTGGTAGGGCGGTAAGGCTTTTCTGGAATTGCCCGGCAAAATTGATCCACATGGCGTGTCCCCCTCGGTGCAATAAAAATTGCAACGCACAGCTTTGAGATTGGTTCTGTCAGTTCAGCGGCTTCTTCCCCAGGGCGATCGGAAATACCCTCAATGCGGATAATTGCGTTGTCCGACCAAAACGTTTGTGAACCCGCTCACACTACCTTTCTATGAAAGCTCTTATGAGCCTCTAAGGCTGCAGCCAGACCCACGCCGACGAAGTAATTGAGTACGCGTCATGTCCGCTTATGGCCCAAAGGAGGCATCGGCTTTTGCGCCGCACATGTCAGCTTGTGACCCAAAGCGGACGTAAACTTTCCTTTTGGTTTTACTTTATTGCCTGGCCCACACTTTGCGGAAGTCATCCAACAAGCGGTCAGCTTTCACAATGAGCGCTTGTGTCTCGGTGATTTTGAGACGCGTTGTGCTTATTATGTCCAACATTTCGTTCTCGATTTTTATTGATTCATAACGGTACCGTTTGAAACACACGACAGCCTCTGTGATGGCAGGGTCCATAGCGCGCTCCCTTCTCAGGCGGGAGCGCAATTGTCTCTCAGCCACCAGCGCCTGGCTGTGCCGCTGCTGGTGATGCAGGAAGTTTACAACGGTAAAACCCCGTTGGCAAAAAGGATGCCGAAGCTTGCTGGCAATTTAGCCTTTGGACAATATATCTGGGCGACGGGCAGCGGAGATTCGCATGCAACTCAAGGACAAGGTAGCGGTCGCCACCGGCGCGGCCGTTGGCATCGGCAAGGAGATTTCGCGTTGAAATTTGGGGTGAGATGGTCAAGCCTCCTTCGCTATCGGTCCAATCAGTCGTTCAGTGGCTCGTCCACGGTGCGCGCAACGCGCCGTTGTCGCAGGAAGTGCTGACTGAACTCTGCGAGCGGCTGACCGCAGCCGGATTGCCGCTGTGGCGCGTAACTGTGTTCGTGCGCACACTGCATCCGGAAATCGTCGGACGCCGGTTCGTTTGGCATCCGGAGACCGGCACAGTGGTCACCGACGGCAGTTTCGAACTGCTCGAGCGTCGGGCTTTTCTCGACAGTCCGATGGTACACGTAAGCAATACCGGCGAGGCCTTTCGGCGGCGACTCGCCGATCCAGACTGCGTGATGGACTACCCGGTCCTGCACGACCTGCGCGACGAAGGCGTCACCGATTACGTTGTGGCGCCGCTGCATTTCTCGGGTGGCGAGGTGCATTTCTCGTCCTGGGCGACAAGGCAGCCCGGCGGTTTTACCGATGCCCAGATCGAGGTCATCCAGTCGCTGATTGCGCCGTTGGCGCGGGTCGCCGAAATCCGCGCCTGGTATCGCGTCGCCGGCAATCTTTTGACTACTTATGTCGGCAAGAATGCCGGCGAGCGCGTGCTCGCGGGACATATTCGCCGCGGCGATACCGAGGCGATCCACGCGGTGATCTGGCTGTCCGACATGCGCGGCTTCACCACGCTGGCCGACACGCTGCCGCCGCAGGATCTGGTCGATCTGCTCAATCGCTATTTCGACTGCCAGGTGCCGGCAATCGTCGAGTATGGCGGCGAAGTGCTCAAATATATGGGCGACGGACTGTTGGCGATCTTTCCGATCGACGCCGAGCGCGATTTCTCGACGATCTGCGCCGCCGCACTGGAAGCCGGCCGAGCGGCGCGCGGTCAGATCACCGCATGTGGGAACGACGGCGATGGCAGNGGCCTGCGCTTTGGTTTGGCGCTGCATGTCGGCGACGTACTGTTCGGCAATATCGGCAGCGGCAACCGGCTGGATTTCACTTGCATCGGCCCGGCGGTAAACTTGGCGGCGCGGCTTGAGAAACTTGCCGGCCGCTTAGGCCGAACTATCCTCGCTTCGGAAGATTTCGTCGATCATTGCGGCGGCGACGGCTTACAACCGATCGGCCGCTTTGCCGTCGCTGGATTTGCCGCCGAGCAAATGGTGTTTGGCCTTGCCGACGAAGGAAAGGAAGCACCATGAACGGCCAACGCGGCGCCGACCGGATCTAACATTCGTCGGACTCGCATCGCCGGCTGCGCAGTCACTGATGGACTGGATGCTTGGAATAGTCGCGCGGAGCGGATGTCCGCTTATGGCCCAAAGCAGACATCGGCTTTTGCGTCGCATATGCGCGCTTGCGACCCAGAGCGGACATTCTCAGCGTCGTGCCCCTTCCCGAGTACGTATGCAAATTGCTACCGTTACGTGTCTGAGCCTCGGGGGTTTTGATGAGGCGGCGCGATTTCATCGCATTATGCGGCGGCGCGGTTGTATGCCCGGTGGCGACGAGCGCGCAGCAAGGTGAGCGCGTGCGCCTCATTGGTATTCTAAACATCCTTGGGAGGGACGATCCTGAGGCACAGGTCCGGCTTACAATATTCCAGGAAGCCCTTAAGCAATTGGGGTGGGAACGCGGGCGCGATTTCAAGATCGAAAGCCGTCAGGTCGGTGGCGATGTAGACCGCCTTCGCCGTTACGCCGCGGAGCTTGTCGCGCTCGGCCCCGACGTAATCCTGAGCATTGGCAGCATATCGGTGGGTGCACTTCAACAAGCCACGCACACCATTCCAATTGTCTTCGTGAACGTTCCCGATCCGGTTGGCGCGGGTTTCGTGCAAAACATGGCCCATCCGGGAGGCAATATCACTGGCTTCTCAAATTTTGAGTACAGCATGAGTGGAAAATGGGCCGAATTGCTGAAGCAGGCCGCGCCCCAGATTACCCGATCGCTGGTGCTTCGCGATCCGACGTCTGCGGCGGGNATCGGGCAATTCGCTTCGGTTCGCTCGGTGGCGCAATCCCTCGGTGTCGAGCTCACGCCGCTTGACGTGCACGATACCGGCGAGATTGAGCGTGGTGTCCAGGCGTTCGCACGTGCGGGGAACGGCGGCGCCATTGTTACGGCCGGCGGTACGGCGGCGCATCGTAAGCTCGTTATTGATCTATTTGCCCGTTACAAACTGCCGGCGATTTATCCTTATCGCTACTACGCCGCCGACGGCGGCCTGATGTCTTACGGACCGAATACGCACGAGCCGGTCCGGAGGGCCGCGGGATATGTCGATCGCATTCTCAAGGGCGAGAAACCGGGTGATATGCCAGTGCAGGCGCCGGACAAATTTGAGCTCGTCATCAATCTCAAAACCGCGCAGGCGTTGGGGCTCAACATTCCACAGTCGTTGCTCGCTAGGGCCGACGAGGTCATTGAATGAACAGCGCACATGTCTGCTTGTGACCCAAAGCGGACACCGCTCAAGCCGCTCCGCGTTTAGGTTGCCTTACCTATCTTGACCACTGATTTCAGATGGAGCTTGCGTGGCGTCGTTATCACCAAACCCCGCGGCCATGTCGTACGCGCGCGAAGCTCATCAACGGTGTTTTCGACAACGCCCGTTTTCGGGTCGGCCTTAACCTTCATGTCGTTCGGCAAGCCGGCGAGGGCGAGCTGAAGCTCATTAATGCTTGCCGGGACATTTCGGAATAGTTCTTTTGCTTTCATCTCTGCGGGCTCGGGTCACGAGAGCTCTGCAATATCATCTCGCCGATAAGGGGCTAAAGTCACAAATATGCGAGTGAGTGACTGTGAAGTTGCGCCATCGTTGCGAATCTGGCCTATAGCAACAAAGAAGCGAGGATCGCGTGAACGATCCTCGCTTCCCTGTCAGATCAGGACCTCGATATTGCCGCGATGCCCAGAGGCGCGCGGCAATATTGTTCTCGACCTCACACAGACTCGAAAGTTCTTCGAACTCCCGGGCCACGCCGGCGCGAGCCTTGCGGATCACGTCTGCGCACCATCAAACGGTTTTCAGGCCGCCGTTTATGACAGCATCGGCCCCGCCATTGGCGTTTCATGACCGTCACCAGCGGTACCCGTTGGCTCCCCGCAGTCTGATGCCTTCGGCTCAAACCCGGGGCGGGTGCGCCGCCCTGAGGACCACAGCTGGCCACCAGCCGCAATCCTTCGGTAGGCGTCCAAATGGTGGGCGAGCTCTGCAGGAGAGTCGAGTCATTGGTCGATTAAAGTTGTTGAAACATCGAGGCTCCAGCAGAAAGTTCCCGATCGTCCCGCAACCGCAGAACAATGCCTCATCCTGACACCAGTACGCGCAACCTAGGCAGCGGTTTTGTCCGCTTGTGACCCAACGCGGGCACTACTCCATGGACGCTCGATTTGGCACTGCTTTTCCACGCCCTGCGTATTCGTGGATCTTGTTCCGCAAAGTGCGGATCGAAATCCCGGGCAGCTTTGCGGCGGTATTACGGTTACCACGCTGATCGGCCGTCGTTTGAATAATGAGTTCGCACTCGACCTCAGCAATCGAACGCCCGATAAGGCGCTAAACAGCTTCTATCTGGTCTGCCAAGAATTCAAACGAACTTAGTTGAATTCTCCGGGAGGCTGCGAATTTTTTTTGAAAGTGAAAGTTCGGGCATTTGATCCCCCGAGACATTCACTTTCGCGGTGCAGTGTTGTCGTGGCAGCGGATTTTTGTTGGTCATCATCATCCAATAGCAGACCCCGCGTGGCCCAACCGCGTACGCTACGGCCTTTGCATCCCGTTCTGGCAACGAGTTCTATCGCTGTTGTAAAAGAGCGTTCGGAAGGCGAGCAAGCAGCAAACTATTGAACGCGCGCTTCTACGCCCTGCCCTCGTTCGACCGCTGCGCAAATGGCGTTGGCCATGTCCGGTGCCTGCCTGGGCTCTGTGACCGGCATGGTTTCGCGATTGCACGCAGCGCATAAGAACAACGGAATTGCGTTCTCCGCGTCGTGGTCGATACAGCATGTCATACGCGCTTGTCCTCTGCCGTTGAGTCTTGGAAGCACGCGCAACAACAGATTCTGTAGCAAAGATCCGCCCGATAAACGGCTGCGCTCCGTCTCCAACTTCCTTTATCCGATAGGCAAATATGGTTAACGATTCGTTAACGCAGTTCTCGATTACCGCAAGCCCATCGACGGCCGGGCCCAGCGAGCACAAATCGGACTAACGAATATGAATTATTCCGTCCAAAAAAATTCGTAGCTGCCCCATCATCAATCATCCACACAGCGGCGCCCGAAGGGCCCCTGCAGTAGCCTGCTTCTCGCGAAAGGGTGTTTGGCTGCAAGAAGTGGTTTTGCTTTAACTGAAAGTGGCTTTTGACGCCATCACGCACTCGACGTTCTCGCTCTACCCGTCAGACTTGCCAGTAACACTGCGAGAATGCCCGTAAGGAAGATGCCGTCGAACGTCCCCGCGCCGCCGATGGACATTACCGGCGCGCCAAGACCGGAGATGCTGCCCAGGTTGAGCAGGTCAGCTCCGATCAGAGTCCCGAGGCTGCCCCCGATGTAGGCGAGCTGCGCTGCGTGCTCGCGCGACAGCAACACCGCGACGATGCCGGTGATGAGAGCGGGAGCGAAGATGGGCAGCGCGATGCCGATGCCGGGTACCGGCTGCGCGATTAGGTAGCAGGCGATCGCCACGACCGCGACCGCGGCCGCGGCGGTGGTCCAAAGCTGGTGTTTGAGCAACAGGTACGAGGACATGATCGTGGGAATGATCGCACCGCCAACGTTCACCGCAACGACGGTGCCGGGCCACTGCACGGCCATGGGCACCACGTACCGCATGCCGAAGTAGTAGACCTCTTGCCCCGAGAGGACCTGCTCGCCCTGGATCTGAAAGATCGGGACATTGAAGTAGCTGCCAATGAGGGACCCGAGCAGCAATGCTAATGCCGCGCCCGAGCTGATGCCGAGTCGCATGTAGGCGTACCGGATCGCCCCAAGCTGGATCAGCAGCAGGACGATGACGAACAGCCCGATGAGCGCCGAGAAGTACAGCGGGGTGATCGGGAGGTATTGAAGGTCGCTCGGCTGCATCTGAGCTGTTTTGACCTCACCGCGGCGCTCGCACTTAAAACGATCGGCGTGACCGACGGTTCGAGGGTCCCGACGTCGCCTTGGGGACCTGTCGCCGGGCCTTCTGGATGTCGCTGGGGAGTTTCCCTTGCCGCCAAGGTAGTCGGCAATGGCCCGGCCCGGCCCCGGCCGGAAGGCTCCAGGATCATCCAAATGAAAACCGGCGCCACGAGGCCACCGGCGGCCTTCCATAATAATGATAATCGGGAGGCGCAAAATGAAGAGCCTGAAGCATCACATCGTGGAAAATGCGAACGCCGCGCGTGGCGCGAGGAAGCACCCCCGACGCGATCGCGAACCGGTCGCTAAGGGCGAGCCGGTGCGCGTGATCCACTCGCTCGGCCTCGACGGAGCGACGGTGTCGCTGCCGGC
>AF_2010_repII_A001DRAFT_10000089_pt1 | contig 14671 bp, 20 predicted proteins | sample AmaForreplIIA001_FD_9190 | JGI IMG/M metagenome (IMG submission 9190)
AAGATATGGCTAAATCTGCTGATGGATTGCCAGTGGTAGCCACGCTGCAGCCAAAAGAAGCAGTTATAGAAACGTTACGACAGAAAGACAAAGTCAATACCCGCTCGAATGAACCCTTTACACTTTCAAATTATGGAATATTTCTTTACTCTCTTCTAGATTGGAAAAGAGTGTGCCCATAGCTGCGAAAAAAAGCACAGAAACTAACAGAACTATTTGCGCATGTGTGATTGAGTTGTACGATTCATAAAGCATCGTTTAGTAGGCCAACCTGCTCATGATTTGCTATTTCAAAATACTTTCTTCCGATATGAAGACGACCATTTTTGTAGCGGGAGGTAATCTGATTCACTTGAATTACCAACACGATCGTCAGTCGTTACTCAAAATATTTGACCCTTTCTTTCTTGAATTCCCGCAAGCTGAACAATATCCGATAATCTTTGATTCCAATAAATTCAGACATTTCCTCTGCCATTCTCTCCGCTGCTTTTAGAGTTCGTGCGTGGATCATACTAAACAGATTAAACGGCCAGTCTGGATAGACAGGCCTTTTGTAACAATGACTGACCTGAGGAAACGATGCTAATTTACCGCCTGCTTCATCAACTTTGGATTCAGGTACTTTCCAAACAACCATACCATTGGCAAGGAAACCTGCATCTCTATGACGTAATATTGCAGCGTACCTCCTCATTACGCCAAGCTGTTCATATTCTCTAGCTCTTGCGAAGAGCCCAGCAGTGGTAATTCCAAGTGCGTCTGCTAATTCCCTAAACGGCTCCGGTGTTACTCTTAAGTCCTTCTGCAGTTCGCGTATAAAGTCTTTATCTCGTTCCGTAATATCGAACTTCGTCGAATCCAAACTTCTAACAATATCTGTTGGTTCTGGCTTTCGTGGATCTTTGTTAACCATATCAAGTCTAACACCAATTTTATAAAGTTTCAAAGTTGGAAGCACCCGGTACTTCTTTACGCCGTCNATTGAAGCCATCTTTTCTAACTCCGCCTTCATGCTGACATTCGGGGGAACAGCGAGAGTAAACCACATGTTAAATTCGTGATTTCTCTCGTAATTATGACTCACGCCAGGATGTTTGTTCACTAGTTCGGCTACACGATTGAGCCTATCGGATGAAACCGAAAAAGATACTAAGGCACTTTTGTAACCGAGTCTCCTTGTATCGAAAATCGCGTTGATTTGTCTGATTATACCTATCTTTTTTAAAATTGAAATTCTATGCATAACATCTTTTTCAGAAATGTTGTAACGTCTTGATATCTCAAGATATGGTCTATCTGCTAATGGAAAAACCCACTGGATCTCATTCAATAGTCGTCTATCAAGATCATCTATTTGCTGCGCCTGAACTGATACTGGGGCCAATGATTAGCTGTTATTTCATCCCTAACCATTAAAAACCTATCCACAAAGCGATGAATTATTTAATGCAAGAAAATGCTCATTGACCTCAGCGCTTCGTTCTTGCTAGACATTAGTTTTTAGCAATAAGTTCCGTAGTGGTATCGATGTGACCTCGTGACAGGAGACGCCGATTTCAATAAACCAAGCATTCCAAAGAAACTAGACGTAGTAAAGGATATTGGGTGGGTGCATTAAACGATCTTCCGCTGGGAATTTCATCGGATCCCTCTAGAATTTTATTGCCTTTAATCTTTCATACGGACTGTCGATATGGATTCAGAACCGGAGGTAGAAGTATTAAAGTTGTTATCGTAAAGCCGTGTTATGTCTGAAATATTTTTCTCAGATAGATATTTGCCATCTGACATTCCTGCAAACATTTCTATTTCGTCAACGTCCGTTGCTGTCGGAAGCACTACGGCTACTTCCTTTTGAGACAGTATGAATTTAATTGCTAACTGGGTTATGCTCCAACCAGCTGCTTCTGCGATCGGTTTCAATTTTTCGCTTTTCCGTGTAGCCTCTATGATCCATTCTTTTTTTCTGCTACTTCTATGGTCATTTTTGTCGAGTACAGTTTTTTCATTAAGTTTACCCGTTAGTACACCCGATGCGTCAGGAACCCTTACCATGACTCCTACACCACACTTATTAGCGGCATCAAAAAAACTCCTTCCAGGGTCTTGTTCTAGAATGTTATAAACAGTTTGTAGGCATGTGATATTTCTTTTTTCCATAGCCAAAATCCCTTCATCCTTCCAACCGATGGCAGGCCCTAATGCGACGCCGTGACTTCTAATCCTCCCACAGTTTACCAAATCGTCTAGGGAACTGAACAGATCGTCATTTTTTATCGCTGCCATTTTAGGATTATGAAGGCTGTAAACATCAATATAGTTTGTTTCCAACCGAATTAGGCTCTGTCTCAGAGCATAATGGAGAAACTCAAGATTACTGTGTTGTTGTGGCAATTCGTTGTGACCTATCTGTGTAGCATTGTACATATCATAGCCCCATTTGGTGGAGTATATTACTTCTCCACCATCGCCATCGACACTTCCCATGTGCATGTCCTTAAAAGCTCGCGAGACAAGTCTTTCGCTTTTGCCGTATCCGTACATATCAGCCATTTCATAAAAGTTTATTCCTAGATCATAGGCACGTTTTAACATTCGGATCGCATCGTCATCCTCAATCTTCCTCTTACCGCCGCTCATCCACCAATCTAGTGCAATAGTCCACGTTCCAAAACCTATTTCGCTTACCTTAATCCTGCTTTTTCCTAATTCTCGATATTTCATTAATCAGTTCAAAACCTCTAGCAGCTCACATGTGATCTCATTGAATTTTGAATCGCTGAGAACAGGGCGACAATTAATTGTCAGCGTTTTTCCTGCCAAAACGTATTGATCGTTCCTATTACTTTATTACTATTTTCACTATTTTCCTGGCCCAGGCCCTTGTCTCTGCCGCGCAATTCAGGATTAGGTAATAATAATTCTATAGGAATCCATGACTTACAACCAGCTAACTCAGGCCTGCCAACTACGATAATAGGATTGGTCATCTTGTATACTCGTAATACTAGAAGGGTTAAAGGCTTACCAGGGTTGTAGCTAATCCTCTTGGTGATATACCTATCATTCCAGATGTGATATTTCCCAAGTCGTGCAATCACGGCCTTGTCTAGTAATTCCTTAACATGCACCACAACTGCACAGGAAGTTATTTTGTTCCCACCGTCTTCAGAGGCACATTGCATTAGAACGAGATCCAGATTGTTTGCGTAGTCCGGCTGAAGAAGGTCTTTAGATTGATGCTCGAAAGTTGGATANAGAAGAAAGGTCCGATGCTTTACCTCAAAACCTTGTCTATATTCGATAATTCCGCCTTTACGAAGAAGAATTAGCTGCCGTCCTTCGTCAAGCGCTTTACAGACTATCGCCCACTCTTTCAGCGCTGCTGTTGCTGTCTTAACGGTACTTATCTCCGGCATAGAAACATCAGGCGCGAGCTGAGTATGACGGGGAATGATCTCATTATCCAATACTCTTGATAATGTTTTGAATATCCTTATAAATGCAGACCATCATTGGTGTATCCTTTATTACATATTTACTGGCGCGAGTTTCCCGTAACTGAACTATCAAGTCCTGAAAACCGATTAGATCATTCGTTTCGAATGCGAGCATAAAATCTTGATCGTTTATGCCAAATGAATAGGAAGTATTCAATCTGACCTGCGGAAATTTTCTTCCCACGCTTATATGCTCTTCCATCATCTTCTTACGTTGTTCAAAAGGAATTAGATACCACTCTCGCGCCTTTATGAAGGGGTATACGATCACGTATTTCATCGGTTTTTCGCTTGTCATAAATCCCGGAGTAACATTATTAGTTGAATAAATCGACTGCCGAACAGAAGAAAGGTACACTTGTGTTGGTTCGATATACTTTCCAACGATGGTAGAATAAATCTTAGACGTCAGAATCTGCATCTTTTCGATTGAATCAGAAATCATCCATAGCATGAAGTCAGTATCTGAGCGAAGTCCCAACGTCGAGTAAGTCCTCACCTTCAGTTTTGTATTTGCGGCTTCTACCAAATTTGAGAGTTCCTTCGCAGCCTCGTCTTTTGCTATGTCATTCAACCATCTCCACTTTGCATCCACCTTGTAGAATGAAAAATTCAGGAATGTTGGTGCTGCTCCCGAGGAACCAGTATCAGGTGAAGAGGTTGATTTTGTTCTTACATCTTTCCCGTCTTCTCTCGGTGCAGTCATCTAACAACAAAAAATACATGATGTATATTTAAAATTAGGTCCGTGTTACTAAGTGATAGGCAGGCCTTACTAGAATTCTACTTTTCTTCTAATCCGATCCATCCATACCCTTTTGTTTCAAGCATTTCTGATAGTCCCCTATCTCCTGACCTAACGATTCTTCCCTTTGACATAACATGAACCTTATCTAGCTTCGATATATATCGCAGGATACGGGCGTAATGCGTAATTACGATAACTCCAGCGCCAGTATCAATTAATCTATTTATGGCTTCAGCCACAGATCTTACTGCGTCGATATCTAGGCCGGAATCGGGTTCATCAAGAACTGCAATATTTGGTTTAAGAACTAACATCTGCATCACTTCTGACCTCTTTTTCTCTCCCCCCGAAAAACCTTCGTTCAGATACCTACTCAAAAAAGTTGGATCTAAACCAACCGAATCAAGATTTTTCTTTACGTATTCATGGAACTCCCTGACAGTTAGAAAGACCTCTCTATTTTTCTGTTCTTCTGCAAGTGTCTTGTTTAAAGTATTGTAAGCATTTCGCAAGAAATGACTGTAGCCAACCCCTGAGATCTCGATTGGATATTGGAAGCCAAGGAAAATGCCTTTCTTTGCTATATCGTCTGTCGATAAATCCAGAATACTCTGACCTTTCACGAGTATGTCTCCCGAGGTGACATTATACTTTGGGTGTCCAAGTAACACATTTGCAAAAGTACTCTTTCCTGATCCATTCGGACCCATAAGAGCGTGAACTTCGGACCTGTCAACCTTAAGATCAAGGCCAGTCAGAATTTCTTTACCGTCAATCGCAGCGTGCAAATCTCTGACCTCTAAAAACGACATCGTAGTATCTTTACATCAATATACATATAATATAAGGATATACACCATCATTACTAATCCCAAGATCTCGTCAGCGTCGAGCGCGCTCTAAAGGTCTATCTGGCTACTACATTTAATTATGAGTTATTCCCTAACATGTTGCAACAGCTTTGTGATCATTGATATGGATATCATAGCAAGGATGTGTATCGTGACGTAAATATGTGGATTGGAAAAACAGGATTCATCGTACTCCTCATTCTGGGTGGAATCACAGGAGTGATTGTCTACATTACTTTTCACAATATTCAGCCGGTTCCAGGTACAATGTTCTCTTTATATAGAAAAAATCTTACTCCGCAGGATATAGCCAGCGCCAGTCCTCCGGCTGCTGGATCTTCAGCTGCTGCGACGAGCAGCGGGCCCATAGGAGCGTCGCTGACCATTCTAGCAGGTGCATCCACTCAAGGGAACCCAGCTTACTCTCCTGACACACTCACGGTGAAGAAGGGAGACGCCGTAGCGGTAACCAACAAAGATTCAGTTCCGCATACGGTCACTAATGGTAAAGACCCAAGTGATCCTACAACAGGAAAACTTTTTGACACAAGTATCATCAACGCGGGATCGTCAGCTAAATTCTCTACGGTCAAATTGTCTTCAGGAACCTTTCCCTTTCATTGCACAATTCATCCATACATGACAGGAACGCTGAAAGTTCAATGACAAGAACTAGACAGTCAGATTTGTAGACAAATGGCACGACGTAATGGTCGCAAGTGCGTCCTTTGCGGCAATCATGCGAGATTTAGCTATAAGGCTATGCCAGAATGGGATATTAGAGGTGACTTGTGCGGGGAATGTTATGGGAAAAAATTGACCGATCATTATATTCCACTTGATCGCAGAGACGTAACGAAGCGGTAAACCATTTACCAGTTGAGAATTATCATCTGTGAGTTCCTTATCCATGTTCGAGATAGAGATCCTTGATTTGCAAGATTATCACCCTATGACTCCGATCATTCTCAGAAAATGCTTCTTTTTTGTGGCTTCTGCAAGTTTGTTTGTACATTGTTCTAGTAGTGATCGCAGCGAAGCGTTAGCCTGTTGGACCTAGATGGACCTTTCAAGAAGGGATTCTTTCAGGTCTTTGTCGTCGATTAGAGTATCTATTATTTTCTTACGCTCTTTTACGGAGCGTTCGTCTTGAGCTACTTCCAATGAATCAATTGCTTTAAGTTTCCAGTAATTCGCATGTGCGTTCTCGATTATCTTCTGAGCGTCATAGACGACACTCCCGTACGCTGTAAGAAAATACTTGCCGCTACTTCTTTTAGCAAGACCAATTTTTATCAACCTCGAAATACGTGTATAAAATTGCTTACGTGTTAATTTTCCCTTATTCCTAAGGGAGTTAGCATCTGGGTTAGTTAGAGCTATCGCTTTGAAAAGAAAAAGAGACTTGTCATCGGAGATCGCGGCGAGGGTGCCTGCATATGAATTCGACGACACGCTACCGATATCAGAGTTTAGTATATATGGATTACACTGGACACCATTATGATGACGTATCGAATGATGTAGTTACTTATAATCGCCATGAAGCTGATCTAACAAAGACGCTCGTTTAAACTCAGAACAATATGCATTTTGCTACACTAGATACACTAGAAAAATGAAATGAGATCTTATCTGTATGATTTCTGTTTCCTGCGTCGAGCACCCGGGCCGCCGAACTTTTTCGATTCGCTCTGTCTAGGATCACCTGCTAGAAGATGTCTATCATATTCGAGGATTTTTCTTCGAATTTCTTCACGGACGCCTCTTCCGAACGGATGATCTCTAGGATCCTTTCCTCCCTTTCCCTCGCCGGTCACCGCTCTTGAAATCGCTACCGCAGTAGCAAATGCCTGTCCCATAAAACCGCCGCCTTGAACTTTAACAATAATATCGACCCTGTTTCTCAGGTCACCTAAAAGTTTCAGAGGAGTTAACACCAATTCCTTAGCAATCTGTGGCTCCAACAATTCTGCGGGAATATTGTTAATTCTTACTTTACCATTCCCTCTTGAGATCGTAGCCACTGCTCGACATGTTTTGCGCTGTCCTGGATAAAGGTCGACTTTACTAACCACTTTGCGCTACACCACCGCTTTTCCATCCAATCTCTCTTGCCACATCCCCTATCGTGATATAATAGGACGCAGGTTTCGTAATCTTGGAATCGTCGAATGATAACAATTTGGAGGTTCCAAGCTTTTCGGGGACGCCGATATATACTCTCAGTCGCCTAAACGCCTCAAGGCCGCTTGATTTCCTTTTTGGCAACATCCCCCTTACCAGTCTTGTCAATATAGTGTCTGGTCTGCGAGGATGGAATGGCCCGTGGATCGGATTGGTTGCAGAACTGATTTCCAACTTCTTTTTATACGCCTCGATTAGCATGTACCGATGACCGGATAACACGGCTTTCTCTGCATTTACAATTGTGACCCTAGTCCCCTGTAAAAGCAATTTCGAAACCTTTGAGCACATTCTGCCAGCAACGCACTCAGCAGCGTTAACAACTACCATCTCTCCTTCCTTGCTTCTTGACATCGGAATCTCTGATCTCTGCTCAGGTCCTTTTATCTCCGTCTGGTCAGCCAATTACTCGCACTCCTTTACCGTCAGGATAGGAGCCTATCAATTCGTCAAGACCTATTACTGTGCCTCCTACATCGGTGATATTCTTTCGGGCCCTTTCTGAGAAAGAAAAGGCATAAACTGTCAGTTTATGATCCATTTCCCCTAAACCAAGTACTTTGCCTGGGACAACGACGATCTCTCCGTTTTTGGTAACGGATGCCAGTCTGGAAATGTTGACCTCTCTCCTAATTGACCTAGCTCTTGAAATCTCCTGTTCCAAATATCTCCAAATCGGGGCTTTACTACTCTTAAATGCTCTTCTAAAAGTCCATATTGTTTCCTTAACTACAGGGTTAGTAAACATTCCAATTACTCCGCCGGTTATCCAGGCTCCTAAAATAAACGTAGCTAGGTCTTCTTGGGTCTCTCAAGAGATCTCATAACCTGATTAAAACTCTTCATTTTAGTGTTCAACTTGTCCATAGCAGCTGAAAGCGTCTCTTCAGCGGTCAGTGCTCCATTTGTCTCGATTGTAAGTATTGATTCGCTGTCATCTTTCCCGTCTATGACAGTAGCGGCTGAGGTAGGCTGCCATTTTGCATGATCTTTTCCCATTCCCAGCCTTGCATACGCTTCGAATTTGAGCTTCTGGGCTGGCGCAAGTACAACTATTGGGATGTCTTTGCTGACGGGCTTCACAAGTTCGTCTTCGGACAATAGTTCACCGGAGGTCACGATTTTTGTTTTCTCCTTTGCTTCGGAGTCCAATACCAATAAGACCCTGCACTTTGAACACCCTAAGATACTTTTGCAATCGCATTCTTGGGGTGTTACGAATCGCTCCAGTCCTGTTCGTAAAGGGATAAGTCCTAGTCTGTGAGCCACTGCCTCATCGTGCATTACGGAGGAATTCTCAAGAATCACAACGTCATCGATAGCCAAAGTAGGGACTTCACATATGGCCATACGTCTTATTGCGTTTACATACTGCCTAGGAACATTGTTAAATTTAACGACAACCCGCTCGTCCGTTCTCTCAATTATTTCGGCGGATAAGGGAATCAATTCATAGAATCTCTTCTGCGCATCCTTAAATATTTACCGAAGACTATAATTTCCATCAATAGTTCATGTCATTATGACAGAATAACCGGTGATTTGAACTACCAGGGTTACCAAGACGTTTCGCAATCTTGCCGGTCCAGCACATTTCGCAATACGAATGGGCTCGAAAGATTCTAGTGACCGAATGAGGTCATACATACATAGATAATTCTGAATAGAGAGCTTACCCGTTAGATGGTAGAGAAGGGGAACATAGTCTGGAAGTGTTTCAGATGCGACCTTTACTTCGAATCTTCCGAAACGGCCAGCCTCCACGAATCTATAACTTCGCATAAAACAAGGAAGGTCCGCAAACCAGCACCTTGAGTTATTTGCAGATATATATTTTAGATTCGAGTCCTCTAAAAGACAGATGGTTGACAGTAGTAGCAAATTTAGTATTGTGCGCCTAACACTAGATGGCAATAAATTTGAAATTCTCGTCAAGCCTGACCCTGCCCTTGATTATAAACTCGGTAGAAGATCCGACCTATCCGGTGTTCTTGTTTCGGATGAAATATACTCAGATGCAAATAAAGGCTTCCGAGCGTCCGGGGAAAAGCTAGCAAAGTACTTTAAAACTGCAGAATCCACCGAAGTTGCCAAACAGATACTCTCTAGGGGGGATCTCAGTCTAACAACAGACCAACGCCGGAAGATGGTAGAGGAGAAGAGAAAACAAATTATCCAGTTAATTAGCAAAAGGTTTGTCGATCCGAGGACGCACACACCCCATCCTCCGACGAGAATCGAGAGCGCCATGAACGAAGTGAGGCTTGCTGTTGACCCGTTCAAGCCTGCAGAGGACCAAGCAAAGAATGTGGTTGATGGTCTTAGGAAGATTTTGCCTCTAAAGTCAGAAAATTTAGTTCTTACTTTAACCATTCCTTCACAATTTTCTGCACAATCATATAATCTATTGAAGACTACTGGCAACTTCAAGAGTGAGCAGTGGCTTGCTGACGGGTCTCTGCGAGTAATTTTAGAAATAAATGCCGGAATGAAAGGAGCCTTACTGGATAGGATAGGGTCCATAACTAAAGGGACCGCTCAAATAACAGAAGGCTAAAGTATCGAAAGTGAAGACCTTAGATACTTAAAATATAAGTCAGTATTATTCACCCAGGAGTTGAAATCAAAATGAGAATAGCCCTTTTAGCTAATGAGATTTCTATCAAAGGGGTGAGTTGTTGAACTATGCAGGAAATTAGACGGAAATATGTTGTCCCGGGCGATAGAATAATTGATGGCAATTTTAGGCCATTGTTTAATGTGATCAAGGCTGGCAATTCGATCATTGCCACAAGGGTCGGGATAGCAGAGGCAGGTAGAGAAGGTGTTAAAGTGATACCTTTGTCTGGTATCTACATCCCAAGAGTAAACGATGTTGTAATCGGAAAGATCACTGACCATTCATCGTTGTCGTGGGAAGTCGATATCAATTCCTGCTTCTCTGCTCATCTTCCTGCACAAGATGTATTCGGTAGGGATTTTTCACCGGCCAGAGATGATATGGGAAGCCAACTAATCATAGGAGACTTAATAACTACGAGGATAATTGCCTTTGATAGAAGTCGGGATCCAATGTTAACGATTCAAGACAAAGATTTAGGGAAAGTTCCTAGAGGCGAGTTTATTAAAATTTCAGCGACTCGGGTTCCAAGATTGATCGGAAAACGTGGCTCCATGATACAGACGATTGAACAATCAACGCGAACAAGGATATTGATTGGTCAAAATGGGATCATAGTCGTTACAGGAAGAGACTCTGATGGAATAAAACTAGCCGTTAAGGCAATTAGACTTGTAGAAGAGGAAGCTCATACCGCGAACTTGACTCAGAGGGTAAAATCTTTGTTGGGTGTAACCGACCCTTCACGACAGGAGCCCTCTAGTATACCTAAGCCACAAAATGTACAGAAGAATGATGAATTGCAATCTAGCATTCAGGAAGTCGAAGAAGAACTCGAAGAAGAGGTAGAGGAAGGAGAAAAAACCTAATGACACAGACTAGGAACCTAATTGACGAAAACGGAAAGCGAACTGATGGTCGGACAGCGGATGAACTACGTGAAATAAGAATAACGGCTGGAGTTGTAAAAAATGCTGATGGTTCAGCCTTCATCGAATTTGGTATGAACAAAATCGTTGTGGCTGTTTACGGTCCACGAGAAGTTCACCCTAAACATATGGCTCTGCCCGATAGATGCGTTTTAAGATGCAGGTATCACATGTCACCTTTTTCTACAGATACACGCAAGAACCCGGCTCCCTCGCGGAGAGAAGTCGAGATTTCCAAAGTGATGAGGGAAGCGCTGGAACCTACCTTGATGCTGGAAGACTATCCCCGCGCAGCAATAGATGTCTACGTTGAAGTATTGCAAGCGGATGGAGGTTCCAGATGTGCTGGGATAACTGCTGCTTCCGTTGCCCTTGCTGACGCAGGAATCAGCATGCGTGATATCGTGTCAGCTTGCGCAGCTGGCAAAGTTGACGACAAAATTGTTCTAGACATTAATGACACGGAAGACAAAGAGGGAGGAGCTGATATGCCTTTAGCGTATATGCCTCACTTGGAACAAGTTACCCTCTTGCAGCTTGATGGAATACTAACCGGAGAAGAATTCAACAAGTGTATAGATAAAGCGGTAAAGGGTTGTATGATGGTCTACGAGGTTCAGAGACAGGCATTAATGCAGAAGTACTTCGGCAACGAATCAGAATTGAGGGAGGAACAATGAGCTCGTCGAAACGATCAGCTGTAATAGTGGAGCATTTGCGCAGGCAGCAAATGTGGGAATCTATCTCGAGAGGAAAAAGACTAGACGGCAGAAATCTGGATGAGACAAGGGTTATTGAAATTGAACCGGGAATAGTAAAGAAAGCTAACGGATCTGCAAGAGTAAAACTTGGTAATTCCGAAGTAGTGGCTGGTGTTAAGGTGGAGACGGGTGAACCTTTCGAGGGGCTCGAAAATAAAGGAGCATTAATATTGTCAGCCGAGGTCTTGCCCACAGCCTCACCCTATGTCGAACCTGGCCCTCCTGACGAGGACACCATTGAATTAGCAAGGGTAGTAGATCGCGGTATACGAGAATCTGAAATGCTCGATCTAAACAAGTTAGTCCTTAAACCAGGAGAGATTGTTTATGTGATATTTGTGGATTGTAGCATAGTTAATGCCGATGGGAATTTGTTTGATGCCACCTCATACGCGGTAGTTTCGGCGTTGATTAGTAGCAACATCCCAGTATTTGAGATCCGTGACGGTAAGGTTGTTGATACTGGACAAAAAGTGGATCCCCCTATTACCACACTGCCCGTCTCGGTTACCGCTGTCAGAATCGGGGAATCATTGATCTTGGATCCGAATGCAGAAGAAGAGGCATGCATGGACGCAAGAATCACTATAACTACTAACTCAGACCGTTGCTTCACGGCTGTGCAGAAGGGCTCAACTGGAGCGTTTACAGTAGATCAATTAAGAAGAGCGGCGGAGACAGCCAAAATCAAGGGCGATGAGATACGAACCAAACTGAGGGAGTTGACTAACGTCGGTAGGTAGAACTAGGAAAGGCTCCTTAGTGCTGAAAGGTCTCGGGATAAGATTTGGTGCAACTGTACGCAAGAGATACAGCAAGGCATATCGAACGCTGAAACAAAAGAGGCGATGTCCATCATGTGGTTCATATAAATTCTCTAGAATCGTATTAGGCATCTGGTATTGCCGCAAGTGCAGATACAAAGTAGCAGCCGGGGCGTATGATGTCGATACACAGAAATTGCAAAGCCAAGATAGGAATTTGCTTTAAGTCATCATCCACCGTTGAATCTGAACTAATCGCTAGGTCCATTCGCTCCGCGATGGCCCCAGAAGAGAGATCTCGTCAAGATGCATATTCCGGGTTAGAGACAGATATTTCAATAGTAAAAGCTGATGTTACTACTCCCACTAAATTGTTACTAGAAATCAAGAGTTCGGACATCTCTACACTGCGTGCTGCGATTAATTCGTATTTGAGGCTAATTAGCGCTTCATTAAGAATTTGCGAGGCGTCCATCACGAATAGCTCTTAGCTGAGTTTGCTGGTGGCTAACAAACCGGCATTGCCCAAAGCTCCGATATTGTGAAAGTCGGTCGCTCCTCGTGAGCATTTGGCACCAAGTAATATGCGACACACTCTTTCTTCCGTTGTTGTCTATCATGATCGGTAGTTCAGCCTAACAGAATAATCAGGTAAGATCCAGTTCAAGCAACTCGTAAGAGAATTGTAGATCGTAACACTAAGTGAGGCTTGTTCTGTACACTTGAGTGCGGTTTGAACCCTTTGAGTTAAAAAAGAGGAAAAGTTGTTATGCGAAATCGAATACCAATGCTTCACTATGCGTGATCATTAAGCGGCATCAACGGTATGATTTTATTCTAGTGGTGTTCATTCTGTTCAAGGTGTTATGATGAGCGAACAGGAGCTACCTCCATGGCTGAAAGAGCAGGTGTCACGTCTACAGCAGTTGCAGCAGAATCTTCAGGCGATCATGATGCAGAAACAACAAGTCGAGGTCGAACTCATGGAAACAGATCGGGCGCTAGAAGAGCTAAGGAAGACAGGACCTGAAGACACTGTGTACAAGAGTGCTGGCCCATTGCTGATTAAATCTAACAAAGAAGGTCTCCTAAAGGAACTTGGTGAGAAAAAGGAATTATCCAACACAAGGGTGATGGTCCTAGCAAAACAAGAGACACGGGTAAAAGACAATCTTAAGGAAGTCGAAACCAAGATCAATCAGATGTTACGTACTTCACAAGGAGCCGCCGGACCCACCGTAGCTGGCTCGAGGCCATAACAGTGAAAAGCTACAGAATTTTAGATGAAGACAAATATAGATAATACGGGGCTTAAGCTCTAGGGAAAGGAAAAAAATTAGACGCCGGGTTTGAATGGTCGTGCCCTTAAGGATTGTAGTCGATGAGAGAGAAAAAGGTAGTAGAATACCAACACTCCTGCGACAAGCGGGAGCAGCAATTGATTTCGCCCAACTGCAGGTGGGCGACTATGTTATATCTTCGGAAACAGCCGTAGAAAGAAAAACCATACATGACCTGTTAACTTCAATATATGACGGAAGATTACTCGTTCAGTGTTCGCAACTCCTTGAACATTATGCTAAACCCGTTATAGTGATTGAAGGGAACATTTTGAATCTTGCTGAGACTCGTGATGATGACGACAATCTCAAAATATCTCGTGATAGGATTCACTTAGTCTATCTAAATATGGCGAAGATTGCATTGGACTTCAGAATTCCAATGATGAATGCTCCGTCTTCGGAGTTTACGGCCCACCTCCTCATAACTATGGTGAATAAGTCATTGGAAGAGGGAACGAGTAAGGGGCCCCTCTTAAAGCGGATTAAAAAAACGAACCCAGTCCAATTGCAACAGCTTTCAATCCTTTCTTCCCTTCCTGGCATAGGCGACAAGCTTGCACTCAGAATGCTTGAAAGATTTCTAACCCCTCAGCGCGCTCTAACCGCGTCAGCCGCAGAACTTGCCAGAATTCCTGGTTTCGGTAGTGCAAGAGCAATAAAAGTGAGGAAAATCTTAGATCTACCTGACGAGAGAAAAGTGGTACCCCGTGAACGGTCGCTTTGTGATGGAGAGTAGCGAGAAAAAAGGGACTGCGGCTATACAATTACAAAACACCTTTTCCACATCGGTTGCCCGGGAACCTCATTCATTAAGCGATGGCGTAAGTAGCGTTATATTGTTTTCTCCATTTATGTTCTCACTTGGCTGGACGGGAAAAAATTTATTTGGAAAGATTTCCGCACGTCTGGTGGTTCAAACCCACAAGGGATTTGCTGACGACGAGATCAATCTAGCAGCCTAGGCG
>AF_2010_repII_A001DRAFT_10000090_pt1 | contig 14588 bp, 9 predicted proteins | sample AmaForreplIIA001_FD_9190 | JGI IMG/M metagenome (IMG submission 9190)
CCCCCGCCGTGACGGCGGGGAGAGGGAATTTCCGTTGCTTACGATGACTTGTCGCAGGGCTCGGTGCGCTTGGGCCAGCCCGCGTTGGCCGCGGAATAGTCCTTCGCTGCCGATTCAATCAATGGACGGACCTTCGCCTTGAGCGGGGCGATCCAGTCGGACCCTTGCGTCCACTTTGTGCCGTCCCACTTCGCCATGTAGGCCGAGTTGTGACCGTTATGGTCTTCACACGCGACCTTCATCGGCGCGGCAAAGCCTTCAGCACCGATTTCCTTGAGGCGCGCCTCGGTGATGTTCAGGCTCTCGAGACCGCGGCGCATGTCTTCGCCGTTGATCACTTTCTTGCCGGTGATCTTCTGCGCATTGCGGATCCCTTCCGCGATGATGATCGAGTTGAGCACACCGCGATTATAGAAGTTCTCGCCTACGCGATCCTTCTGCGTCTGGGTCTTGCCCTTGTCGATGATGTATTTCTGGATGTCCTTGATGACCGGGAAGTTGGTACCGACCTGGTTGAAGTCGAGCGACAGGTAGCCCTTGGCACCCTCGCCGGCCGGCCGCGCGTCGTCATCGCTGCCGGCCCACCAGTTACCGATGAGATGATCCATCGGGTAGTTGTTCTTCACGGCCTCTTTCACTGCGGTCGGATTCATCGTTCCGAAGCCCTGGATGTAGATCCAGTCCGGACGATCGCGGCGGATGTTGAGCCACTGCGAGGACTGGTTCTGCATTTCGGCCGCGGGCACCGGATAGAGCTTGAGCTCGAATCCATAGTCCTTGGCAAGTGCTTCGAGCAGCGGGATCGGCTCTTTGCCGTAGGGCGCGTCGAGATAGATCAGACCGATCTTCTTGCCCTTGAGCTTGTCGAGGCCGCCTTCCTTGCCGCCGATGTAGCGGATGAACATCGAGGCGCCGTCCCAATAGGTTGCCGGCGGATTGAAGATCCACGGGAAGGTCGTGCCGTCCGCAGACGCGGAAAGACCGTAGGCCATCGACAGAATCGGAATTTTGTCGACCGCGGCTTTAGGGATGATCTGCAGAGTGATGCCGGTCGAATAGGGATTCATCACGACCGGATTCTTCGATTTTACCTGTTCGTAGCATTCGACACCTTTCTTGGTGTCGTAGCCCGTCTCGCATTCCTCGACGAGCAGCTTTACGCCCCCGACGCCGCCATCACGCTCGTTGAGCATGTTGAGATAGTCGGCCATGCCGTTCATGATCGGCGCGCCGGATACCGCGAACGGTCCGGTGCGATACGACAGCAGTGGAACGAAAATGCTCTCTGCCGCGTTCGCCGTGACCGGTGCAAACGACAACCCGGCGACAACCACAAAAGCGGTCCCGAGCAGACCACGATACAATCGCATCTTGTATTCCTCCCTCTCGATTTTCTCGGCGGCAGTGCCGCCTGTTGTTCCTCGGCTGCCGGCTGTGCGGAGCCGCCGTCCCCGCATCCCGGGGTGTTGGGCGTGATTGTGCCCCGTCAGTAAGGGAAAGGCCACACCCTCAATTTCTGCTTGCCAATCTGCCACAACCGCGCAAGGCCGGCCGGCTCGGCGATCAGAAAGAGTATGATGAGCGCACCGATGACCATGTATTGGATGTGCTCAACTGTCGCAGGATGAATTGGAATTCCGAGCTTTGGCGGGACGTAACGCAAGACGATTGGCATGATGAAGATGAGCGCGGCGCCAAAGAAAGATCCGGTCAGGCTGCCGAGACCGCCGATAATGACCATGAAAAGTATGAAAAAACTCAGGTTGACGTCGAACACGGCCGGCTCGGCGCCTCCATACCAGAGGAAAACCAGAAGAGCACCGGCGACCCCGCAGTAAAACGAGGATGTCGCAAAGGCCAGAAGCTTGGTCGGCAGAAGACGTATGCCGGTAAGTTCAGCCGCGAGATCCATATCGCGCACCGCCATCCACATTCGCCCGATCCGGCCGTGTACAAGATTTGATGCCGCCCAGGTCATGANCACGACGAACCCGAGCACGACAAAATAGCGCGTCGTATCGGTTGCGGTCGCGCCGGTGATCGGCACGCCAAACAGCGAGCGCGTCGGCACCTCGATCGCGCCGGATACGTTGTAGTTGTAGAACCAGGGTTGCCGGATGAAACACCAGGACAGAAAGAACTGCGCCGCGAGCGTCGCCACCGCCAGATAGAATCCCTTGATCCTCAGCGAGGGCAACCCGAACAGTACGCCGATCGCCGCCGAGAAAAAGCCTGACGCGGCGATCCAGATAATGATGTTCACATTGGGAAAGTGGGTCGTGAGCTTGTAGCAGGCATAAGCGCCGACACCCATGAAGGCGCCCGTCCCCAGCGACAGCAGCCCCGTATAGCCGGTAAGCAAATTGAGGCCGATGGCTGCGAGCGAGAAAATCAGAAACGGAATCATGATTGCCTGGATCAAAAACGAACTGCCGAACCAAGGAATGATTACCGCGGCGATGAACAAGATGACGGCCAGACCGATGCGATCCTGCAGGATCGGGAAAACGGCGACGTCGGCCGCGTAGTTCGTCTTGAATTGACCGGCCTCGCGGTAAAGCATGATCAGATCCGCTCGATAATCCGCTCGCCGAACAGGCCTTGCGGACGAAACAGAAGAAAGATGAGCGCGATGACGTACGCGAACCAGGATTCGATACCGCTCCCCATGAGCGGACCCCAATAGAACTCGCCCAGCTTCTCACCGACGCCGATGATGAGGCCGCCGACAATTGCGCCAGGAATCGACGTCAATCCTCCGAGGATGAGCACGGGCAGCGCTTTCAGCGCGATCACATCGAGCGCAAACGATACGTCAGATCGCGCGCCCCACATGATGCCGGTGGTGAGCGCAACAAGGCCCGCGGCGAACCAGACAATGACCCAGATTTGCTCAAGCGAGATGCCCACGGACAGCGCCGCGCGGTGACTATCGGCGACCGCCCGCAGCGCACGGCCGATGCGTGTTCGCTGGAAGAATATCGCCAGGCCCGCAACCATCAGCGAGGCGATGATCGCCGCCGCAATGTCGATTTTCTGAATCGAGACAAACCCGCCGGCCATTTTGAGATCGATCGCACCGCGGGGCAGCCCCAGCTGATTGGCGATCATGATCTTCGTTTCGCCGCCAAATATCAGCTCGCCAAACCCGATGAGGAAATAGGTGAGGCCGAACGTCGCCATGAACAGAATGATGTCGGGCTGATTGACAAGAGGTCGCAGGATCAGACGTTCGACGGCGAAGGCAAGGCAGAACATCACCGCGATCGTAAGGGCAAGCGCGAGATAGGCCGGAACACCATGCTCGTGCAGGCCCACAAGGGTGAGCGCGGCGAACACGACCATGATGCCTTGCGCGAAATTGAACACCCCGGAGGCCTTGAAAATCAGCACGAAGCCAAGGGCAATCAGCGAATAGAGAACGCCAGCAACGAGCCCTTCCCAGAGCGTCTGCACAAGCAGGTCCGGCGCCGTGCCCATCTGCAGGAATGGATCAACGAAGATTTTGTAAAGCAGATCCATGCGTCCTCAATGCGCCACGCCGAGATAGGCGTCGATCACCGCCTGATTGCGTTTGACTTCGTCGGGCGTCCCATCCGCGATCTTGTTGCCGTGATCGAGCACCACCACGCGATCCGACAGGTCCATCACTACACCCATATCGTGCTCGATCAGCGCGATCGTAGTGCCGTAGTGATCGTTCACGTCGAGCACGAAACGCGACATGTCCTCTTTTTCTTCGAGGTTCATCCCGGCCATCGGTTCGTCGAGCAGAAGCAGCTCCGGTTCCATTGCCAGCGCGCGGCCGAGCTCAACTCGTTTCTGCAGCCCATAAGGCAGCCGGCCGACTGGAACGCGACGGATCTCCTGGATCTTCAAGAAGTCGATGATTTCCTCGACGTGTTCCCGGTGCTCGACCTCTTCACGCAGGGCCGGACCGTAGCGGAGCAGCTGCCAGAAGAAATTGGCATGCATCTTCAGCGTGCGACCAGCCATGATGTTGTCGAGGGCAGTCATACCGCGGAACAGGGCCACGTTTTGGAAAGTGCGCGCGATGCCGCCATAGGCGGCGTCGTGCGGACGCATCTTCGCCCGTGTCTGCCCCTTGAACGTGATCCGGCCTTTTTGCGGCTGATAGAAGCCGTTGATCACATTGAGCATCGAGGTCTTGCCGGCGCCGTTCGGGCCGATGATCGCGCGGATTTCCCCTTTGCGGATATCGAACGAGACGTCGCTGACGGCCTTCACCCCGCCGAAGGACAGCGACACGTTTTCGACTGACAGAAGCACATCGCCGACCGCAACGTCCGGTCCGCCCACGGCTCTCATGCCGCCTTCCCCATGGTNGGGGTGGGCTCAATCTTCATGTCGCGGATCTTTACGCGCGCGCTGATGGTGCCCTTGCGGCCATCCTCGAACGTGACCTCAGTGGAAATATCGGCCTCGCTCGATCCATCATAAAGCGCCTTTATTAGCGGCGAATAGCGGTCCGCGATGAACCCGCGGCGAACTTTCAACGTTCGCGTGATCTCGCCGTCGTCAGGGTCGAGTTCCTTATGCAGGATCAGAAATCGCGTGATCTGCGCCCCGACCATCACCTTGTCGGCAGCCAGCGAGCGATTCACCTCGGCAACATGCTTTTCAAGCATGTCGTAGACGAGCGGATGGCCGGCGAGCTCCTGATATGAGGCATAGACGACGTTGTTTCGCTCCGCCCAGCTCCCAACCGCGGTGAGATCGATATTGAGCATCACGGTCACGAAATCGCGCTTGTCGCCGATCGCCACGGCTTCCCGAATGTTGGGATAGAACTTGAGTTTGTTCTCGATGTATTTCGGCGGGAACATCGTCCCGTCGGTGAGTTTCCCGACATCTTTGGTGCGGTCGATGATCTTCAGGTGGCCGGTCTTCTCGTCGAAAAACCCGGCATCGCCGGTTTTGACGTAGCCGTCGGGTGTCATCACCTCGGCCGTCTTGGCGTCGTCCTTGAAATAGCCGGAGAACATGCCCGGCGATTTGAACTGCACCTCGCCATCTTCGGAAATGCGAACGTCCACGTTGGGACAGACAGCGCCAACAGTATCGGAATAGATTTCGCCGTCCGGCTGAGCCGTCAGGTAGAGGAAGGCTTCGGTCTGCCCATAGAGCTGCTTCAGGTTCAGACCGATCGAACGGTAGAAACTGAAGAGGTCCGGCCCGACCGCCTCGCCGGCGGTATATGCGATACGCACGCGTGAAAAGCCGAGCACATTCTTCAGCGGCCCATAGACAAAGACGTTGCCGAGCGCATAGAGCAGACGCCCACTCAACGGAACTTGCTCGCCATTGAGGATGCGCTCGCCATAGCGCCGCGCCACGTCGATGAAATAGTGAAACATCCTGCGCTTGATGACACCCGCGTCTTCCATTCGGATCATCATGCGGGTCAGCAGCAGTTCGAGCGTGCGCGGCGGCGCGAAATAGAAGCTCGGTCCGATTTCGCGCAGGTCGGCCATCGCCGTGTCAGGGCTTTCCGGACAGGCCATGCAGAAACCGGACACCATGCCTTGCGCGTAATTGAGGTAGTGATCGCCGACCCAGGCGAGCGGCAGATAGGCGAGCGCAACGTCCGTTTCCGTCAGCTTGTCGAAAGCCACCGTATCGGACGCAGCTTTGATCGAGCCCTCGCAGGTGAGGACGACACCTTTCGAGGTGCCGGTCGTGCCCGACGTATAGAGAATGATCGAGGGGTCGGAGCCCTTGCCCGTCTCAATCTCGTTGTCGAGCCAGGCGGCCACCTTGGGGTCGGCAAGGGCTTTGCGGCCATCGGCGATCACATCCTCCATCGCGCGCAGCTTGCTGTGATCGTAATCGCGCAGCCCGCGCTTTTCGTCGTAGACCATGATTTCGAGCTTGGGGACGCGACCCAACACGGATTGAATCTTGTCGACCTGCTCCTGGTCTTCGACCGCGGCAAAGCGCACGTCGGCATGGGCGACCACAAAGGTCAGCTCGTCGGCGACAGCATCGGCGTAGACGGGCACAGGGATTGCGCCGAGCATCTGCGCGGCCGTCACTGACCAATACAGTCTCGGCCGGTTGCCGCCGACGATGGCAATCGTTTCCCCCCGCTTGACGCCAAGATTGTGCAGGCCGACGGCGTAGGCGCGCACAATCTCGAGCGCCTCGCGCCACGTCCATGTCTGCCAGATACCGAGATCCTTGTGCCGCACGGCCGGCCGATCCCCATAAAGCTGGGCATTGCGGACCAGCAGCTTGGGGAAAGTATCCGCGCCAGCGACAGCATTCGGCGCCACAGCCCATTCCTCCCGTGCGGCCACGCCCGGGCGAGCGTGGCAAAAACCCCTCGCCGTCTTTGTTTGACGATCTTGTTGTCTCGATATGAAAACACCGCCCGAAGGCGGTCAAGTATCAGATGACATCTAATTGGTTATAACGCAGCCGATCGCTATTCCGCGGCCCTGAGGAAGCTAGTTGCACCGGCGCGGAATTGCTCAAGCAGCGTGGCTTCTTCGGCCTTGGCAGCGGCCAGATGCCGCTGTTTGATCGGTCCGTACCCCCGGATTTTTTCCGGGACCATCGCAAGCGCCACCGCAAGCTGATGGTTGTTGGGGGTCAGCCGATCGACGAATTCGCCCAGCAGTTTCTCATAGTCGGCGACCAGTCGCCGTTCGGTTTTGCGCTCTGCCGTGTAGCCGAAAGGATCGAACGCGGTCCCGCGCAGGAATTTGAGTTTCGCCAGCGCGGCGAAGAGCCTCAGGACCCACGGACCGAACGACATTTTCTTCGGCTCGCCGGTGACCGGATTGCGTCGCGCCAGCAGCGGCGGCGCTAGATGAAATTCGTAGCGCAGGTTTTCGCCGTCGAAGGTCGATCTCACGCGATCGAGGAACGATGTCTCGGTGTAAAGGCGCGCAACTTCGTACTCATCCTTGTAGGCCATCAGCTTGAACAGGTAGCGCGCAACTGCTTCGGCGAGGCCACAATGACCGGGAGCTTTTTCCGCCTCCACCGTGCGGATCTTCTCGACCCAGTTGCGGTAACGCCGCGCATAAGTCGCGTTCTGATAGGCGGTGAGAAACGCGATGCGACGATCGACCGTCTCGGCGAAAGACTGCGACAGCTTGAGAGCGTCGTTGACTGCTTCCGGTTGCGCCTTCGTCAGCGCTTTTATCGCGGCCGGATCGGCTGCGGCTCGGCGGCCATAACGGAAGGCCGCGAGATTCATCGCAACTTCCTGGCCGTTCAATTCGATCGCTTTCTCGATCGACTCGGCCGAGAGCGGCAGCGCGCCGATCTGATAGCAGTAGCCGATCATCAGCATGTTGCCGCCCATCGACTTGCCGAGAAGTTCGGTTGCGATCTTTGTCGCATCCAGAACGTGGCGAAGGTCATGCCCTGCAGCCGTCGCGATCGCGCGCTTGATGCGTTCGAGCGGCAGTGAAAAATCCGCGTTGCGGGTGAAGTCGCCCGGCANGTATTCGAAGCTATTGATGACGACGTTGGTGCCCGGCTTGAACGCGCTTAGGACTTTCTTGCTGCCCGCGACGACGACGTCGCCACCGATCACGAGATCGGCGCCGCCGGCGGCCACGCGAATGGCGTGAATGTCTTCCGGCTTGTTTGCAATGCGAATATGGCTGTAGACCGCGCCGCCCTTCTGCGCGAGGCCGGCCATATCGATGACGCCGACGCCCTTGCCTTCAAGATGCGCGGCCATTCCGAGAATTCCGCCGATGGTAACGACGCCCGTTCCACCGATGCCGGTGACAATGATGCTGTAAGGATGATTGATCAAAGGCACCGACGGTGACGGCAGGGCCGGCCAATTTTCCGGCTCAGCCGTGCGCTCGCCCGCCTTCAACCTCGCCCCATGCACAGTGACAAATGACGGGCAGAAGCCATTCAGGCAGGAGTAATCCTTGTTGCAGCTCGACTGGTCGATGGTCCGCTTGCGGCCCCATTCGGTCTCGAGCGGCTGGACTGAAACGCAATTCGACTTCACGCCACAGTCGCCGCAGCCTTCGCAGACAAGATCGTTGATGACGACGCGCTTTTCCGGATCGGGGAACGTGCCGCGCTTGCGGCGGCGACGCTTCTCGGCAGCGCAAGTCTGGTCATAAATTAGAACGCTCACGCCCGGCACAGTCGCCAGTTCGCGCTGAACGGTATCGAGGTCGTCGCGGTGATGCACGGTCAGTCCGCGCGGCCATTCCGTATTGTCTGCGTATTTCCAGGGCTCGTCGGTCACGACGACAACCCGCTTCGCCCCTTCGGCGGCAACCTGGGCGGCAATCTGCGGCACCGTCAGGCCGCCGTCGTTCGCCTGGCCGCCCGTCATCGCGACGGCATCGTTAAACAGGATCTTGTAGGTCATCGTCACGCCGGAGGCGATCGCCGCGCGGATCGCGAGGTAGCCAGAGTGGTTGTAGGTGCCGTCGCCGAGATTCTGGAAAACGTGATCGCGCTTCGAGAACGGCGCTTCGCCGATCCAGTTGGCGCCCTCGCCGCCCATCTGCGTGTAGCCGAGCGTCTTGCGGTCCATCCATTGCGCCATGTAATGGCAGCCAATGCCTGCATAGGCGCGGCTGCCTTCGGGCACGCGTGTGGATGTGTTGTGCGGACAGCCCGAACAGAAATACGGAATGCGCTGGGCGACGTCGGCGGTCTCGGCGAGCGCGCGTTGCGCGGACTTCAACCGCGCGACATTGGCCGCAAGCTCGTCATTGGTGCCGTAACGCAGCAGCCGCTCGCCGATGCAGATCGCTATGTCGTTCGGGTCGAGCGCGCCTTTGACCGGGAACAGCCAGTTGCCCTGCTCGTCCTTCTTGCCGATGCAGACCGGCTGATTGGCCGTGCCGTAAAGCTCTTCGCGCACCTGCACTTCGATCAGCGAGCGCTTTTCCTCGACGACGATGATGAGATCAAGGCCTTGCGCAAATTCGGCGAGTTCCTGACGACCGATCGGCCACACGCACGCGATCTTGAACAGGCGCAAGCCGAGATCGTTGCATTTGATTTCGTCGATCCCGAGCTCATCGAACGCTTGACGTACGTCGAGATAGGCCTTGCCGGTCGTGATGACGCCGATCTTCGGCGCCCTGCCGCCCGTCGTGATGATCTTGTTGAGCTTGTTGGCGCGCACGAAGACGAGCATGGCGTCGCGTTTGAAATCATGCAGGCGCGCTTCCTGGCCGAGAAACGTATCGGTCAGACGAATGTTCAGGCCGCCTGGCGGCATGCGGAAATCTTCGGGCGTAACGACGTTGATGCGATCGAGACTCGCATCGACCACCCCCGTCGACTCGACGGTCTCGTGCATGCATTTGAGCGCCGCCCAGGCGCCGCTGAAGCGCGACATCGCCCAGCCATAGAGCGCGTAATCGGCAAACTCCTGCACGCCGGCCGGATTGAGGATCGGCATCATAACGTCGACGAAGTGAAATTCAGACTGATGCGCGGTGGTCGATGACTCCGCGGTGTGGTCATCGCCCATCAATGCGATGACGCCGCCATGCTTCGATGAACCCGCAAGATTCGCGTGGCGGAAGGCATCGCCGGTGCGATCGACGCCGGGGCCCTTGCCGTACCACATGCCGAACACACCATTGAACTTGCCTTCGCCGCGCAGCTCGGCCTGCTGGGTTCCCCACAGCGCGGTAGCGGCGAGCTCTTCGTTGATGCCCGGCTGAAACTTGATGTCGGACGCCGCAAGCCGCCGTGCCGCGCGGATAAATTGCTGATCGAGACCGCCGAGCGGCGAGCCGCGGTAGCCCGTGACAAAACCCGCCGTGTTCAGGCCGGCCCGACGATCGAGCTCCTTCTGCATCAGGCAGGCACGGATCAACGCCTGATACCCGGTCACAAATATGTGCGACCGGGTAAGGTCGTATTTATCCTCGAGGCTGACCGGTGGAAGCGGCATGGATTGCCTTGTCGCGGCATACGGGGGCGCCAGTCCCACTCATATAGGCTTGGCCCGCACGACGCAAAGCGTTGGATCGAAGATAAAGGTTATACCGCAGGGACTTCCGGTCAATTTCGTAGTTGGCGCGCGATCTAGAAGGAAATTTCCGCGGACGCCCTTCGCGCGCAGTTTGGCGCAATGCAACAGACAGAGCAGACCCACATCGATGTGGGTGGTCAAATTCTATGCGGCCTGCCAGAAGGGTGGGCGCCGGAACTTCATAATGCTGCAATCCCCACCCTCCTCGATCGAAACCAAGGCATCCTGGGCTGTCGCTACTGTGGCGCTCGTCACGATGCTGATGGCATTCGGCGCTGCGTGGATCACGGCGGTCGCGCTCAAGGACATCGCCGCCGAGGTGGACGGCGTGCGCTCGATTCCGGCGTTGGCCAGCGCCCTCGCCTGGCTGGGCTCGGGCTTCGGCGGCATCCTGATGGGGCGCATTGCCGACAAGGTCGGCACACGGTGGACCGTCATATTCGGCGCGCTGATGATCGGCCTCGGCCTCACGCTCTCAACGTTCGGGCCGCCCTGGCCGCTCTGGATCGGCCACGGGCTTTTCATCGGTCTGATCGGCCTCGGCGGCATAAACGCGCCGATGTACATCTACGTGAGCCGCTGGTTCGATCGCCGGCGAGGTTCCGCCTTGGCGTTGATCTCAAGCGGCAGCTATCTCGCCGGTGCAATGTGGCCACCCATCTTCGAGCGCGCCATCGCGGGCCTGGGCTGGCGCGAGACAATGCTCTGGTACGCGCTCACCGAAATTGCCGTGATCATTCCGCTGGCGCTGATTTACTTCCGGGCGCCTCCGGAGCTCGCACTATCAGCGGCGTCCTCTGGCTCCGCTGCTGGAAAGGCCCGCGTGCTCGGGTGGTCGCCGAATGTGGTGTTCGGGGTCATGTGCGCCGCCGCGGTTTTGTGCTGCGTTCCGATGGTAATGCCACAAGGTCATCTGGTCGCGTTCTGCAGTGACCTCAACATCAGCGGCTCCGTAGGAGCGCTGATGTTATCGGTCCTGCTGGGCACCGCATTTTTGAGCCGGCAGATCTGGGGCGCCATCTCCGACCGTATCGGCGGCCTCGCTACAGTATTGATCGGCTCGGCGTGGCAGGCGGCATCAATGACCGCGTTGCTCTTCACCCAAAGTGAGGTCGGCCTGTTTACCGTCGCCGCCGCTTTCGGACTCGGATTTTCCGGAATCATTCCGGCCTACGTGCTCGCGCTCCGCGAATTATTTCCGGCATCCGAAGCGTCGTGGCGCATTCCCACGTTACTTCTGTTCAGCGGCGCCGGAATGGCGCTCGGCGGCTGGCTCGCGGGATTGCTCTACGACCACTTCGCTTATTATGCACCCGCGTTTGCGACGGGCATCGGCGCCAACATCCTCAATTTACTCTTGGTTGGAATTCTGGTCGGGCGGCAGCACCTGCGCCTCACGCCCGCGATGGGCTGATCAGCCAGACAGCAGCCAAAACGCCAAATGCCCCGACCGCGGTACCGAGCGCGGCCCACCGCAAAGTGGTCGTCTTGCCGGCACCGTTGAGACCAACGAGCACGTAAAACTCGCGCCATTAGACGGTAAGATCGAGCGCACGACCGCGGGACGGTCGAACCGCTTGCTGACGCCACGCAGCGCAAGCGCAATGGGAAGATTCTGCTTCATTAGAACCGCCGCCGCCTGGTGAGGTGTTGTTCCTTACCTCACGAGTCGTTTCAGCGGCGTAAATCGTCGAATTGCAGCAACTGCGTTAAGCTTTCAGTCAGTCTATGCCTTTGGCACCATTCTGAACATCGCCTCGCCGTAAGTCTGGCGGGCATCGGCAAGAAGCGGCTGCACGGCCGCGACGAAGGCGTCATGTCCCGCCGGCGTAAGTACGTTGATCTGGCAGCCTTCGGCCTCGATCGCCTTGCGCGACTGCTCGTGCTCTTCAACCGCTAGCTTGCGCTGATGGGCCACCGCCTCGTTGACCGCCGCCTGCGTTGCGCGCTGGAAATCGTGCGGCCAGCTTTCGAAAGACGTCCGATGCAGGAAGATCGGCCGTGAAATGTAGAAATGATTGCTGAGCGTATGGAACTTGTGAAATTTGTGCACGCCATAGGTGACTGTATTGGCTAGCGGATTTTCCTGCGCATCTAGCGTGCCGGCCTTGATCATGGCAATCGCCTCGGCGAGGTCCATGCGCATTGCGATCGCACCGAGCAATTCGAAAGTGCGTTTGTGGATTTCGCTGGGAAGCACGCGGATTTTCATCCCCTTCATGTCCGTGGGCACATGAACCGGACGCAGCCGGTTTGAGATGTGGCGGAAGCCGTTCTCGAACCAACCGAGAATGCGGTAGTTGACACGCTCCTCGGTTTTACGTGCAAGGAATTCTCCCAGCGCGCCATCCATAGCACCGCGCGCCTGTGCGTTGCTGGAGAACAGAAATGGCAAGTCGACAAACCCGAGTTCCGGCACGCGATCAGTGAGGTAGCTTGATGATTGGTAACCAAGCGTCATCGAGCCATCCTCAACCAGCGTGAGAATGTTCTCGGCCTTGTAGCCGTGATCCATGATGTTGAAGACGTACTCGATCGCGACATCTTTTTTCCCGAACTGCGCTTCGAGTTTGTCGCCTATCAATTTCAATGATTTGCTGAAGCCGGTGCTTGGAGGGCCGTAGCCACCCATGCGAATCTTGATTGGATTGCTCATTTTCGCTCGCTCGTTGCGGCATTCTCTATACTGACGCGGAGCGATCTGGCCAAGCGGAAGCGTTGTGATAGAGTCCGCCCGCATTCACGGAGGACAAGCCCATGAACAAGCTCGCCAGCATTCCCAAAAGTTCACGGGGTGAAATTTCTCCTGCGGAATGGGAAGCGCGGGTCAATCTTGCAGCCGTCTATCGGCTGACTGCGCACTACGGTTGGGATGATGTCATCTACAACCATTCGTCCATGCGCATCCCGGGCGAGCCTCGCAAATTCCTGTTGAAAAAGCATGATCTGCTCTACACCGAGGTGACCGCTTCCAATCTCGTCAAGGTGTCAATGGATGCGGACCTGGACGAGAAGTCCGGCGTCAACCGGCCAGGCTTTACGCTACACGGCGGCGTTCTGAGCGCGCGATCTGACGTGAATTGCGCGATGCACGTTCACACGAATATCGGCATGGCGATCGCCGGCCTGAAGGGCGGTCTGCGCATGGTGTCGCAGCAGGCGATACGTTTCTATCAGCGGATCGGTTATCACGCGTATGAGGGAATCACCGAGGACTTCGCGGAGCGCGAACGTCTTAATCGGGATCTCGGACAAAATCGCGCGATGATCATGCACAATCACGGCCTGCTCACCGTCGGAAAGAGCGCGCGTGACGCCTTTGTTCTGATGAAGCATCTGATCGATGCCGCCGACATCCAGCTCATGCTGGAAGCGACGGGGAAAGAGCTGATTGAAATTCCGGCCGCGGTTTGCGCCAAGACTGCGGAGCAATACGAGCATCACGATGCCGGCCGCGGCAGCCACGACTGGGCAGCCTACCTGCGCGTTCTCGACAAGATCGACACAAGCTACCGCAACTAAGTCTTGCGCGCGGCGAGTCGTCAACGCTCGTTTCGCCGACCCTCGCCCGGGCCCCATTGCCAGAAATCCCGACCCTCTTGCCGCATGAAGCGCGCCAGTACCATCATGTGCACTTCGGACGCGCCGTCCACCAGCCGCGCGGCGCGCGCTGCGCGATAGATCCACTGCGCGATCGAATCCTGCGAGAAGCCTCGGGCACCCTGGAGCTGGATCGCCACGTCTGCGGCCTTGTGCAGCGTGTCGGCGACCTGAACTTTCGCCATCGATACTTCCTTGCGCGCGCGGCCGCCCTGATCGAGCATCCACGCCGCATGCATGGTGAGTAGCCGACCGATCTGAATCTGCTGCGCCACCTCGCCAAGCTTGATCTGCACGCTTTCCCGATCGCCCAGTTTCACGCCGAAGCCCTCTCGCTCCGCAACGTAGGCCTGCGCGATTTCCATGCAGCGTTTCGACTGGCCAAGCCAGCGCATGCAGTGGGTCAACCGCGCGGGCCCAAGTCGGATTTGCGTGATCTTTAGTCCGTCACCTTCGCTCAGAAGGATGTTTTCGGACGGGATTTCCAATCCATCGAATTCGAGCTCGCAGTGGCCACCGTGCTCATGCGGCCCCATGATCGGAATGCGGCGTACGATTTGCCAGCCGGGCTGGTCCTTGTGAAACAGGAATGCCGTCAAACCCCGACGTTTGTCGTCACTGGTGCGCGCGACAAGAATGAAATGCGCGGCGCCCTCCGCGCCCGTCGCGAACCACTTGCGTCCCTTGATGATGTATCGGTCACCTTTTTTTTCAGCGCGCGTTCTGATCATCGAAGGATCGGAGCCGCCACCCGGCGCAGGCTCGGTCATCGTGAACGACGAGCGGACCTTTCCTTCGACGATCGGCTTCAGCCATTCTTCTTTTTGTTCGCGGGTTCCGACCAGCTTGAGCACGTTCATGTTGCCGTCGTCGGGCGCCATGCAATTGAACGCAAGCGGCCCGAAAATCGAGCGTGCGGCCTCCTCATAGATGGCGGCCCAGGCAACGATCGGCAGGTCCATGCCACCGAACTCTTTCGGTG
>AF_2010_repII_A001DRAFT_10000091_pt1 | contig 14520 bp, 13 predicted proteins | sample AmaForreplIIA001_FD_9190 | JGI IMG/M metagenome (IMG submission 9190)
GCGCCGCGACCACCGGCTGATGAAATTTTCTTCGTCGTTCACTTGCGATCTCCGCCCGCCAGCGGTCCTCGGCGCGCCAATGCCTCGGGATTGGCGCGGTCACGCTTGCGTTTAACGAACTCTTGTTCAACATGGTGCTCGGCTACAAAAACCGCAATCGATTCCTGCATCGATTTCGGCATCGCCACAACGTCAACAACATTACCTCCGGCTTCGGTCATTGCCTCGCCCTCGGCCGGATCCGCCGTGACCAACGCCAATTCATAAGGTGGATCACGTTCGACGGGGCGCAGGACGATCCACAGCAGGGGCGCTTCCGTGTTCAGGTTGTCGCGATAGTTCGCCGTTTCAGTCCGAAACAGTTCCACATCTGCCGCGCCGACATAAAAAGTTGCACGCTCTCCGTCATCGGAGAGCTTGGTCCATGGCGACGCGTCCGGAACGCCGGTCAGCACGCCGATCGGACGCCAGTGGAAGTCAACCCACTGGCTGGCGCTGTTGCTGCGCTCGACCAGAACCCCGACGGGAATGGTCGCAAGCGGGGTCGCGCTCAACTGACTGCCTCCAGACGCTGCACCGGCAGCCCGGTCAGCAGGTTCTGCGGTTTCATGCGAATGGTCTTGTCGGGCGTCATCGCCAGGATCAGGTAGACGGGCTCGCCCCTGACTTTATCAAGCATGACCAGAGGGTCACGGAAGTTCAGCCGAAACAACCCGACTACACGCGCCAGAGTGGCATCGTCGATGTCCTGACCGTGCCAAAGCATGTCGCCGATCTCGGTCGCGTCGGTGTCGAGCCCAACATACCAAGTAAGATCGACGTCGCGCAGTTCCTGCAAAGGCTCGATGCTTACGTCAACACCGACCACATGCGCGATCCAGCGTTCCATTGCTTTTGCCAGCGCGTCGAGCCCTTCGCGCCCAGCGGTCAGATCGAGCGCCATATCGAACCGGTCGCTGCGTTCCCAATAGCTGCCGGCATTGTTGCCGTTGATAACGTCGATATTAGCCTCGGCCGGAATGCCAAGCATTGAAACCAGCGGCGTTACCGGCCCGGGATTGCTGCCGCCCACCGTTTCTTCGTCGGCTGCGAGCAACGAACCTTCATGCAACGTGACACGCTGGGTACGGAAAAATAGTTCAGCGGCACGCAGCACGCGCGGATCCTGCACGTCATCAAGCGCATTGCGCAGAATGACGTGCATCAGTTGATTCACGAACAATGGTGGTACGTTGCCAACGCCGTTCCGTACCAGTGCACCGAATGCAGCTTCAAGCGTTTCATGCCGCAGCAGGTGATCGCGAAAATCGATCAGAAGCCGCCAGTTTTCGCGCGCATCCGGGTCAGCAATCGACGCGATGTCCGAAGTTGAGACAGGCAGACGTGGGTTGGCTAGCAAGCGCGCATGCAAGGTCTTCTCAGCCGCACACGCATCCGGCGGCGGCAGCAACTCCGGACGCGCAAGATAAAGTTTCAAGAACTCGTCGGTCACGTGAAGTCCACCCGCTCGACCACGATCGAGAAGGTGATGGCCGCTGGAAATCCAAAAATCGTTCATTTGCGTTCGCGTCCGGCCATCGAAATCAAATCGATAGCTTCGCCCGGTTGCTCGTCCTCGCCGTCGACCTCCAGAAAGGAGAAGGCACGTAAGGGTTTTGGTCCATTGCGCGGACGCAGGGCACGAAACGATTCCCTCACTGCGCCTTTTTCAAACGACCGATGAACGGCGATCAGTGTGTCCAGCGGCTGATCGCAAAGTGACTCCGAAAAAGTGATCTCCTCCTCCGCCGCCGCAGTCGCATCATCGACAGTAGGGGCACCGAAATGTGTCATCAGCTGCCTCGCCAACGACTCGATGACGACGCGCCGATCTTCTTCGCTGGCTTCGACGATCTGTACCAGCGTCGACCATCCGAGGCTCGACACGCCAAGGAAGCCACTGCGAAACGCAGTACGAATCTTACCCTGGAGCGAAGCCGTATCACGATTCCAGAACACAAAAGCACCGGACACAGCCCACTCGCCCGGCTCAGCTGCCGTTTCGAACACGAATGTGTCGGAGGCATCAAGCCTTATCGTGCGAAGAAGCTTCAACTGCGCGGCCCTCTGGTTGCGGCATCGAACCAAGCCGGTTCGCCGAGGCGCGGCAGGAGTTTTTTCTTCGACACTTCAACCTTCCCCATGCGGCGGATCAACAGGTCACCATCTTCATCGATATCGCGTCGAATACCCTGTTCCGGGGACATCCTTTCCAGATAGCTTTTTGCGACGGCGCCGAACCCACTTTCCCGCCACAAGTCGAATGTGCGCATAAAATTTCGCGCGAAGCTTTCTAGAAGTTGGGTCGACATAGTGTCGGTGAAACCTTCTTCCTCAAGCGCTGTAACGAATGGATTCAATCCTGGCTCATTCCCGGTCACGGACACCGTGCGTATCATGCCGCCGAAAACCAGCCAGGGTGGCACCTCACCCTCGGAAGCTTTGCGCGGCCAAGCCAAGCGCCCTCCGCCGACAAGGCCCCGATTGACCAACAGTGAATCCGGCCACTCGATCGTGACGGAGGTGCTTGGCTGCGCAAGGGCAACGAGCGCGTCCGCAAGAGCGGCCATCCCGGCATAGAAAACACGCCGCGCTTGCATCAAGGGCTCGTCCGGCTCCACCACCACGGCAAATTCGGCCAGATCGAAGCGGCCGACATAAACCAGCGTGCCGGCGCCGCGTTCGGGGGCTATCGAGGTTGCATGCGTGAACGCGTCGCCGACCTCGCGCAAGCGCACAGCCGAGAACGGCGGGGGCAACGTCAGTTCGGACGCAGAAGCCGTTCGCGATCGGGCCGTCTCCAGCGGCATGTTCCGCGCTCTACCTTTCTTGTTTGAATACATATAACTATAGCGGTGAAGGTCCCCAGACCAGTCCCGTGGTGCTGGGGGGCCGCTGCGAAGGCCATCGATTGTGGCCATTTGCCGCGAACTTGTGGGACAAACAAAAAGGTTAATGAACCGATGGCCGAACGGCCGCGCACAATCCTGATCTGTTCGTGCGAGAACACCATGCCGCTTGATGGTGAAGCGGTACGCCGTGCCTGTCGCGACGCGGAGGTGATCGAAGGACGGCAATTCTGCCGCGCCGAACTTGAACGGTTCCGCAAGGCAGCCGCCGGCGCGGAAACGCTTGCCGTTGCCTGCACCCAGGAAGCGCCGCTCTTCAGCGAGGTCGCCGATGAGACCGAAAGCAGCGCGCCGCTCTCGTTCGTAAATATACGCGAGACAGCCGGATGGTCAGACGACGCTGCCAAAGCCGGACCGAAAATGGCGGCGTTAATTGCCGCAGGAACTGAGCTAGGGCCGGATATTCCCTTTGTCCCACTGACAAGCGAGGGGATCACACTGCTTTACGGCCGGGACGAGCAAGTTATCGAAGCGGCGAACCTGCTCAAAGACCAACTCGACATCACCGTTCTGATCAGACCAGACGCCAACCTCGCGCCACCACGCGTAACCGAGTTTCCAGTCGTGAAAGGCACGATCCGCGCCGCCAAAGGTTATCTTGGCGCTTTTGAGATCACTGTCGACGATTACGCAACACCCAGTCCTTCCTCACGCGCAGGCCTCGAGTTCGGGCATGGCCGCAATGGCGCAATATCCCGCTGCGATATTTTTATCGATCTGTCGGGCGGTCCATCGCTTTTTCCGGCTGGCGATCTTCGCGATGGCTATCTGCGAGCCGACCCGGGCGATCCTGCAGCGATTTTGCGTGTCGTATTGAAGGCACGCGACCTCACCGGCAGTTTTGACAAGCCGCGCTATGTAACCTTCAGCGAAGATCTGTGCGCACACTCGCGTTCCAGAATTGTTGGCTGCCGCCGCTGTCTAGATCTTTGTCCGACCGGTGCAATCGCCCCTGCCGGTGATCACGTCGCCATCGATGCTCATATCTGCGCCGGCTGCGGTCAATGTGCCGCGGCCTGTCCGACGGGCGCCGCCAGTTATGCCTTGCCACCATCCGACGCATTGTTGCGCAAGCTTCGTGTGCTGCTCGGCACCTATCGCGAGGCCGGTGGCAAACATGCTGTCGTGATGTTCCACGATGCCGAACATGGCCAGGGATTGATCGACGCATTGGCCCGGCATGGGCCCGGGCTACCGGCGAATGTGCTGCCGGTGGAGGTTAACGAGGTCACGCAGATCGGCCTTGAATCCGTCGCGGCGGCGCATGCCTATGGCGCCTCAGCCGTACGTTTTCTCATTCGGGCGAAGGCAAGGCACGATATTGCCGGTTTGAATAAAACAATCGCACTGGCGCAACCGATTTTGGCCAAGCTCGGCTTCGACGGTACACGTGTCGAAGCGATCGAGACGGACGATCCTGATGCGCTCGGTGATGCCTTGCGTGGGATTGCTCCGTTGGAAGGTACGGCAAAGAACGCAACCTTTTTGCCGACGGGGGGCAAACGCGAATTGATGCGTCTCTCTCTGCGCGAGCTACACGCGGCCGCCCCGACACCGATCGACATCGTGGCACTTCCGGAAGGTGCGCCATTTGGCACAATCGAGGTTCGCGTGGAAGGTTGCACACTGTGCCTGTCCTGCGTGTCGGCGTGCCCTACCGGCGCGTTGTCCGATGACCCCGAGCGGCCAGTGCTGCGATTTGCCGAAGACGCCTGCGTACAGTGCGGTTTGTGCAAGGCGACGTGTCCCGAAAAAGTGATAAGTCTAAAGCCGCAAATCGACTTTCGTGCCGCCACGGCTCTTGGCCGCATCATCAAACAGGAAGAGCCTGCCGAGTGCATTCGTTGCGGCAAGCCTTTCGGCGTGAAGAGCTCGGTCGAACGCGTCATCGCAAAGCTCGAAGGCAAGCATTGGATGTACAAGGACTCGAAGAAGCGACTCGACGTCATCCGCATGTGCGAAGGCTGCCGTGTCGCTGTCATGGCCGAAGAGCAATTTGATCCGTTTGGCGCGCCTCAGCGCCCGCCGGTGCGGACGACTGAAGATTACCTGCGTGAGCGGGAGCAGAAGGGCGAAAGCTAGTTATTTTTTGTTGTTCGTCGTTTTGGCAAGAAATTCCACCAGAGCCTTGCGATCCTCCGCTGATCCGATTGTTTGCTCCGGCATTTTGGTGCCGGGCGTGTAGTGCTCAGGTCCGACCTCGAACAATTTTGACACTGTTTCTGGCGTCCACACGATGTCCAATTTTTTCAGTGCAGGCGAGAAATTGTAACCTGGAAGCGTTGCAATACGGCGGCCGAAAATGCCGTGCAGCGTCGGACCGGCCTTGTTTCCCTCATCGGGAGAAAGCGTGTGACAGGCGACGCAGGCACGGAAGACTTCTGCGCCATGTTCGCCGGCATAGGCGGCTAAGGGATCTTCAGGCGCGCCGACCGCGACCGAGCCAATTGGCTCTCCACTAGAGGCATCCCAACGGCGGATCATCCTGTCGGTTCCGCCAGTTAATAATGTACGGTTATCGCGAAAGAAAGCTACCGACCATACCGGCAAGCCTGGGCCAACCAGCGTATGCGCAAGCTTGCGGGTCTTGCGCTCGATCACCGCCACCGAGCCGCGAATACCAGCTGCCGCAACGAGGCTGCCGTCCGGCGAGATTGCTACAGCAATGACGGGCGTCGATGATGCTTCGACTTCAGAAAGAACCTCGCCGTCTGCCGACGTGAAGTAAACCTTGCCGTTCGCTCCGGCTGCAACAATTTCCCCGTCGGGCGCGACCGCGACGTCGTTGAGCGGAGTCGGCAAATTGCGGACGATCTCATTGCTGCCCGCCAGCGGCCAGATACGTACCGTTGCGTCATAGCCCGCGCTTACGACGTTCTTTCCGTCCGGTGAAAAGGCAACGCCATTGACATTTTGAGCATTGCCTTCAAGCACCCGGGGCTCACCACCATTCAGCGGCCACAGGCGAACCGTGCGATCCCACGATGCCGACGCAAGTATTGTATTGTCGGGCGATACCGCGACACTCGCGATTGGCGCGGAGTGGCCACTGAGAATTCGGTCGGGCTGCTGCTCTCCCGGGGTCCAGATCGCGATGCGAGCGTCCGCTCCGGCAGTAACAATACGTCCGTCATTCAGGTAGGCGACCGCATTCACGGCGCCGTCGTGAAGACGCAATACCTGCTGAGCGGTATTGAGATTGAGCGACCAGCGGATGGCAGACGTGTCGAAACTGCCGGACACTGCCTGCATTCCATCCGGAGCGATTGCGAGAGCGCGCACCGGCCCACCATGTCCGCGCAACTGCGCCTGCGCGGGAAGCACGAACAACAACAACAGGATTGGGCTAAGCCGTTTGATCGATTGCAACATCAGCATTCAAATTACCTCGTGGCGTCAGCCGCTATCAGGCTCCATACCGAGTGCGGCAATCCGTGCGCGCACGCGATCATCACGCAACGCGGCGAGAAATACCTGCACCCCTGGGCGCTCACGCCGGTTATCAACGACAAGAAAATCGTAGTGTTCCGGCGAAACCGGCAGGAATCCGAGACCGTACAATTTCGCCACCGGTTCGATCGCAAGTCCCCAGTCGGCGCGACCCTGAGCAATTGCCGTCGCGACGGCGTTGTGAGATTTCGGCTGATTGGCGTAGCCGGCTGGGCGCGCACCGCCAAGTAATTTGTCGGTCAGCACGCGCGTGCCGGCGCCGGCGTTGCGGTTGATCATCAGGGCCGACTTGTCGGCCAGAATAATTTTCAACGCTTCGTTCGCGCCGCGACCCTCAAAGCGAGCGTCACCTGGCCGGAACACAAGGCCCTGCATCCGTCGCCAGCCCGGGACGAGGAAGAGGCCCTCGGTCGCAAGATGCTTGTTATATTGTCCGCTCGCTGGATCGATGAGATGGATGGGGGCTATGTCGCATTCACCGCGATTGGCCGCGGCCACACCACCTAGGCTGCCAACCGCCANGATGCGCGCCGTCAACCCGTGATCGGCAAGCGCCCCAACCACAACATCAAGCGCTACGTCGTGACTGCCCATGATCACAAGATCGGGTGCCCGTACCGCATTGCCGATCAAAGTTACTTGAGCATCACTCCCGGCATCAAGCGATGACGCGAGCGCGTCGATTTCAAGAATGCCATCGGCCTGCGAGAAGCTGGTGACCGCTCCCGAGCCCTTGCCTGTGGGAAACGCGATCATCCCCTGATCGCCTTTGACCAGCGAGACCAGGACGAACTCCTTGCGTCCCAATTCGGAGGCGACCCGTACCGGGACGCGCGCACTGATCGTCTGAGTAGCTTCTGGCGCCAAGCCAGCGCGCGCACGGATCACTGGAGCAACGAAAGCATGAAACGTGAAGATCGCCGAGGTCGGAAATCCGGGCAGGACGACAATTGGTTTGTCGTCCACAACCGCGAGGCACAGTGGTTTTCCTGGTTTGAGCGCCACGCCATGCACAAGAATTCCGGGTTTGCCGAGGCGCGATACAACACGGTGTGAGAGATCGCCGGCACCTTTCGATGTGCCTCCGGAGAGAACCACCATGTCGCTGACCGCGAGTGCTTCGCGCACGATTTTTTCCAGAATTGCAGCGTCATCCGGCAATGCCCCGAATGTGACAGGCTCCCCTCCGGCTTCACTGACCGCGGCGGCAATGATCGCGCTGTTGCTGTCATAAACACCCGCCGGCTTGAGCGAATTGCCGGGTTCAACCAATTCGTCGCCGGTAGAAAGCACCGCGACCTTCGGTCGCCGGACCACCTCGATGCGAGCGAGCCCCGATGCGGCCAGCATGCCGATCTCGCGGGATCCGATGCGCGCGCCGCGACGCAGCAATGTTTCGCCGCGCGCGATGTCGGAACCGGTATAGGAAATGAACTGTCCAGGTGAAGCTGCTCGACGCAGCTCGATACGCAAAGGATTGCTCTCGAACAGTTCGGTTTGTTCAATCATCACGACAGCGTCGGCACCACGCGGTATGACCCCACCGGTTGCAATCGTGGTGCAGGTGCCGGGATCAACGGTCAGCATCGGCATGTAACCGCAGCCGATAACTTCCTTATTCAGTGTAAAGATTTTCGGATTTCCGTCACTTGCGCCGACAGTGTCAGCCGCGCGCATGGCAAAGCCGTCAACATTCGCCCGGTCAAACGGGGGCGCATCGACCGCAGCGACGACATCGTGGGCAAGCACGCGTGTGCACGCGTCGGCCAAGGAAACCGTCTCCGCCGGCAGCGGCGCAAGATCAAGGTGCTGCTCAAACTGGATACGTGCTTCACCTGCCGAGACAACTTCGAGAAATTGCTCCTGTCGTGCGGCGGCACGCACACGCGCAATCAGATCACTCTCCTCGCTCGGCCTCGGCTTTCTGGTTTCACTCATTTTCCGACACTCACGGCCAAGGCCTTACCTGAACGGATGTTCCGGCGGAATATCCTTCGCTGTCGGCCGGCACCAATATCCAGCCGGCAGAGTGGGTCAAATTTGACAGCGACAGATATTTGATTGCCATCGGCTCCACCTCCGTACCGTTGCGCCGCACCGGAACGACTTCCACCAGACCCACCGTCGAACTGACCTTGCGTGCGAGAATCAACGCTTCTCTTGGCTCGCTCTCACCGTTCTTGACCGCCGCGAGTCTATCCAACATACGCCGCCCGACGATGAGCCAGACACTGAGCGCTGCGTCGAGGCGACCCGGCAACAACAGCACGGGCCGCGCGCCGACAAAGCCGAATGCAGCCGTCTCTCCTGGGGTAAGTCCCACNCCGTGCACCGTCAATCGTCCTTCACGGGCAAGCGTCTGCACGCTGCTGTCGTTGCGTCCACTTCCTGTCCCGCCGATCGCGACAATCGCATCGGCGCTTTCAGCCGCCATGGCGACATCAAGACCCCGGCCGCTGTCGTCCAATCGCGCTGCTCCACCAAGTCGCTCTATGTCAGTCGCCACGAAGCGCGCGGCCGCACTTATGATTCCGCCGCCGCGAACGGGCAGGACACGAATGCGCGGCTCGCGCACAGTAACGCGCGCAATCCCTGCGGCAGAAAAAGCGGCAAGGTCCACGTTGCGTAGTCGTTCGCCGGCTCGACGCAGCGGGGTTGCCGAATCTGTGTCGGTCCCGGGTGCCAGGACCCCGTTGCCTGGATTGATGGCAAGAAGCGCTTCGGCGCGCCCATCGGTGATCTTGACGGCATCAATTGGTGCAACACTATCCGTTCCGGCGGGAAGCGCCTGACCAGCTTCGATGCGCGACGGTGTGCGCACAAGTGGTGATGGTGCATGGCCGCCCGCGTCCAGGGTTTCGTCCGAGCTCAGTGCCCATCCGTCCTGCAACGCCAGAGCAGAGGCGGGACGAGATGGAGCCAGTGCATCAGCTACAAGCGCGCGCCCCGTCCCCGCGGATATTTCGATGGTCCTCGGGGTGACCGGCTTAACCTCAGCATCGACCGTCAGCAAAACATCGGCGAGCGGCGTCAACTTCGAAATAGTCTGTATTGCCTCTGACACCGCCATTGCACGCTTGACCTTGTTGAGCCTAGAGCCTTCAGTTTAGCTGAACAGCGCAGCGAGATGCAGCGCAGCTTTCTATTGCTGAAATCGGGGGAAGTAAGCGTGTTTGCAACCACAAAAGGCAAGGCTCTTTTAACCACCACCACCGGCGCGCTTCCTCGTCCCAACTGGTACACCGAAAACCTTCGCGGTGTTCCCCTGTCGCAAGGTTTTTCTCGCCTCGCCTACCGAGAACAGCATTTCGATTGTCTCGCATGCCATGTCGCCGCACAGCATCGCGCAGGCATCGACATATTTGTGGATGGTGATGCACGGCTCGATGACGATATCGCCGGCCGCGCATGGGTCAGTTACGTGACTGAAAGGGTATCCGGCATCGGCGCGCCGCGCGTGGAAGTTCCGCCCGCCGGCTTTATGGCCGACAAGGGCCCCGGCGATCTGATGTGGGAAGTCATCGAAACACGCATGACTCCGCCGGTGACCGGCAAGATCGGCCAAACGAGTCTGCAGCTTGATCGTGCCTACAAGGCTATCGCCCCTATGACAGACAGGCCGGTAAAGATTGGCTCTATCTCGGCGCAGATTCTGGCACTCATGCTCACCAACGAGCACTACAAAGACCGATACGACCTGCTGATGGATCTGTCGTTCGCTCTCAATAAAGAGTATCACGCGCTCGCCGACGCCGGCGCACCGCTCGTACAGATCGAGGAGCCGGCGATCCACCAGGTGATTGCCGATCCCAATCAACCGATCAAGCCGGAAAAGTGGGTCGAGGCTTTCAACGCCGAGGTGAAGGGGTTGCGCAATAAATGCGAGGTCTGGTGTCACACATGCTGGGGCAGTCCCGCAGCGCAGCGTGTGGCCAGTAAAGATCAGTCGTACAAGGCAGCGTTGCCTTATTTGGACCAACTCGACGCGGACGTCCTTACGGTGGAAGGCGCTTTCAATCACGGAATGGATCTGGAGCACGTCGGCAAAATGATTTCAAAAGACAAGAAGATTGCGCTCGGCGTCATCAGCCATCGTACTCTCCAGGTCGAGCGACCCGAGGAAATCGCTGCGCTTATCCGCAAAGCGCTGAAATATATTGAACCGGAACGGCTGATCCTGACCAGCGACTGCGGCTTTGGCCGTCAGTCGATGAGTAGAATGCATGCATTCTACAAGATGGTCGCACTTACACGCGGGACCAATATCGTGCGCAAAGAATTGGGGATCGAAGAAGCGCACATTCCGGCTACAGACCGGAAATTGTCCATGGTGCCTCTCACGGCATAAGCGAAGCGCAAATGAGCGAAACGGTAATGAATTTGCGTGGCTTGAAATGCCCGTTACCAGCGTTGCGGGTGCGCAAGAAATTGTCCGCGCTGACTCCAGGCGACCTGGTCGTAGCAGAGTGTACCGATCCTCTGACCAGCATCGATATTCCGAATCTTCTGCGTCAGACCGGTGATGCGCTTGAAGAAAAATCGGAAGCAGACGGTGTTCTGACTTTCCGCATTCGCAAAAAATAGCACCGCCTGATCAATCCAGACGGAAGCCCTTCGCTCGTACGAAAGCGCCAAAATCGGCGCGCAAGGGAACGGCATATTGCCGTGCCTTGTCTTCCGACCAGCCGTAAAATTCGCTGCGGCCGAAGCGCTCAATCTCTCTTTGATTGCGAAATGGGCGCCTGGCCGCACGCCGCCGGTCATATGCGTCGATCTTCGCAGGCAAATCGCGGTCCTTAAAGCGCTCTTCGTGAATCGTTGTATCCAATGACAAACGAGACGTGATGCCGCTCTCCTCGGCGGGCCAGCCGAGGCACATACCGGCAACTGGAATGACTTTCTCGGGCAATGCCAGCATTTCGCTGACGGTCGCGGCATGATCGCGAATGACGCTGATGGGACAGCAGCCAAGACCAACGGCCTCTGCAGCACGCAAAAACGTCGTCATGACGATGGCGGCGTCGACCGTGGCATTAAACAGCAAGTCAAGGTGGTCATTTGGAAAGGGCTTGCCGCGCATTTCCGAAATTTTCGGCAGCCGACGGCCGTTGGCGAGGAAAACCAGAAACACCGGCGCCTCTCGCACCCATGGCATTTCCGTGAGCAGGTCTGCGATAGCATTTATTTTCCGTTTTTCACGAATAATGAGAATGTCCGCCTGCTGAAGATCGCTCTTCGACGGCGCTGACAGCGCGCAAGCGCACAGCAATCGCAGCAGGCGAGGCTCGATATCGCGCGCCAGATAGCGTCGATGCACGCGATGCGTGGAAATCCGGGCAATTTCATCCAAGCCGGCAAGTTCTTCGCCGATGTCGAGCCGTTCACCAAAACGTTCGAAGAGTGCGGTTTGTATAAGTGGGATGGGATTCGGCATCGCGCGACTCCGCTTGCCACGCTATCGTGGCGTGGGGGATGATGGGTCAAACAGAACAAAGAACAAGCGAGTTGGGAGGATGATCATGAGCCTGAATCGGCGGCACGAGTGGCAGTGGATGCCGCTCCTCTTCGCTGCAGCACTTTTGTTCGCTGGCAGCGCTAAAGCCGAAACGCGCACTGTCCGCATCGCCACGCAGTATGGCATTTCCTATTTGCCAATGACCATCATAGCGGAAAAAAACTTGCTTGAAGCCGAAGGCAAGAAACGTGGGTTGGATCTCAAGGCCGAATGGGTGCGTTTCACAGGCGGCCCGCCTATGAATGAAGCATTGATTTCGGGAAATCTGGATTTCGCCTCCGGAGGAGTGGGGCCGCTGGTCACGATCTGGGCGCGAACAAAGGACAATCTCAAAGTCAAAGGGATCGCCGCACTGAACTCAATGCCTCTGTGGCTCAACAGCATCAATCCTAGCGTAAAGATGCTTAAGGACTTCACCGATAAGGATCGCATCGCCCTTCCCGCGGTTCGAGTTTCCATGCAAGCCGTCATATTGCAGATGGCAGCGGAAAAAGAATTTGGTGCGGGCCAACAGCACAAGCTCGACCCGTGGACTGTCTCATTGAGCCATCCTGACGGACTGGCCCAGATGATGAGCGGTAAGTCGGAAATTACAGCGCACTTCACCTCCGCACCGTTCATGTATCAGGAGTTAGAGGACAAGCGTGTCCACCGGGTCCTCAACAGCTACGACGTGTTCGGCGGCCCTCACACGTTTAACGTCGTTTGGGCAACGGCAAAGCTTTATGAAGGCGAGCCGAAGGTTGTGCAGGCCTTTCTTGCCGCGCTGCGTACCGCCATGAAAGAGGTCAATGAGGATCCGGCCGGCTCTGCCGCTCTGTGGGTGAAGGCCGACAAGTCCAAGCTCACTCCCGCAGAAGCCGAGAAGATTATTCGCGACAAAGACAACACCTGGACCATGACTCCACAGAAAGTGATGGTTGTCGCCGACTACATGACGCGTGTCGGTATGGTGCCGGCAAAGGCGACAAACTGGAAGGATATGTTTGTCAGCGATATCCACGAGTTGCCCGGCAGCTGAGAACGGATGCAAGGCACGCACCGATGACATCCGCGCTGCTTGAGGTGAAAGGAGTAACGCTCCAGTACAAGACACCACGGCATCTGGTGACTGCGACCTATCGAGTGGATTTCTCCGTTCAGCAGAGCGACCGCTACGTCATTCTCGGACCTTCCGGATGCGGTAAGACGACTGTGCTTAAAGCCGTCGGCGGATTCATGCCGCCCGTCGAAGGATCGATCCGCATAAACGGCAAGACGATCGAGTCTCCGGGACCGGATCGCATGATGGTTTTCCAGGAGTTCGAGCAACTGATGCCCTGGAAGACGGTCTATCAAAATGTCCTGTTTCCGATGAAGGTGACGAAGAGATTTGCTGCAAGCGAAGCGTCGGCGCGCGCCAATGCGGTGATCGAAAAGGTGGGGCTTACCAAGTTCCGCGACATCTATCCGCACATGTTGTCGGGCGGCATGAAGATGCGGGTCGCGATTGCACGCGCGATGGCGATGGAACCGGATATTTTGCTGATGGACGAACCATTCGCCGCGCTCGACGCGCTCACCCGACGGACAATGCAGCAAGAATTGCTGTCATTGTGGGACCAGCTCCGGTTCACGGTGCTCTTCGTGACGCACTCGATCGAGGAGGCGATCATCATCGGTTCGCGAATTCTCGTTCTTTCGCCGCACCCAGGACGCGTCCGCGCTGAGCTTGATGCCGAGGGTCTGGATCACAACAGCGTCGGCAGGCCCGAATTCGGAATCCTCACGAAACGCATACATTCGTTGCTTTTCGGCGAGACCCATCAACTGCACGCGCAACAGGAAATTCGGGCGTGAACGCACAGCCGCCACAAAAGCCCACGCAAGTTCGTCGGCCTGAATTCGAGGTCGAGTTGACTGACGCCAACGCGATCGGTGATGTCGAGCGGCCACTCACGATCACCGAGCGCCTCGTCAACAACGAGGCGGTGCAGCGACTGACAATCCTCGTGACTCTCATCGTCATCTGGGAACTTTATGCGCGTTGGCTCAACAACGGCCTGCTATTTCCGACCTTCACTGAAACAATCAGGACATTTTCGAAGGACATCGCCAATGGCGTCCTTATCGATCGCACCATGACGTCCTTGCGAACACTTGCGATCGGTTATGCCTTGGGCCTTGTGTTAGCCGCCGTGCTCACCACCATCGCAGTCGCAAGCACTGCCGGCACCCGCGTTCTCTCGACGCTGACCGCCATGTTCAATCCCCTGCCGGCTATTGCGCTATTGCCTTTGGCATTGATCTGGTTCGGGCTCGGCACGCCGTCACTCGTGTTTGTCATCATCCATTCGGTGCTGTGGGCGGTGGCGCTCAACACGCTGATCGGATTTCGCGGCGTACCGGAGACACTGCGCATGAGTGGCCGGAATGTCGGGCTCAAGGGCGCGCGCTATGTTGGACTCATTTTGATTCCGGCGGCTTTCCCGTCGATCCTTGCCGGTCTCAAGATCGGATGGGCTTTCGCCTGGCGCACGCTCGTTGCGGCGGAACTTGTGTTCGGTGTTTCCGCGCGTTCCGGCGGAATCGGTTGGTACATTTTTGAAGCCAGAAACGACCTCGACA
>AF_2010_repII_A001DRAFT_10000092_pt1 | contig 14495 bp, 17 predicted proteins | sample AmaForreplIIA001_FD_9190 | JGI IMG/M metagenome (IMG submission 9190)
GACGCTCATTGGAGTGAGGGGGCGACCAATCACCGCCGAAGCGCTATCCACGGACAACGACATCTTTCCATCGGGCAACAAGCGAAGTGAGAGTGGTGTTGCGCACAAAATGCAGGCGAAGAGGGCAGTCGTTCCGAGAGTCACTGTTTTCGACATCGCGACCTCCTAAACCACCTCCCCAGATCATCACGCCACGCGCAAACACCTCGCGCTATTGGACTGTAGTCCAATCGGATTAATGCGATACCGTCATGCGTGCTTCTTATGCGCAAACTCGCATTCGTCAGATGCGGATTTTATTTTTGGCGCGAGGCAGAGATCGCCTTGTGCTCCACGATTTGAGTGACGCCATAGATAGGCGTCAAACGCTGATGACGACGACTGCTCAGAGTACAAACTAAAAATACGCTTTTGGCCCGTAATTGGGGTCCGCTCGTTACGGGCGTTTAGCGACTGACGATAATGGAGAGATCAGTGACCCGGATGAATGGCGTCGTTGAGATAGATGCACGTCAATATGGCGAATACATAGGCCTGCAGAAACGCAACCAGCGTCTCCAGCGCATAAAGCAAAATAACCATTAACAGTGGCAGTGCGCCGCCAATCCAGCCGATAGCGCCAAATGCGGTGCCTAGCAGAACGACGAAACCGGCGAAAACCTGCAGCGTGATATGTCCCGCCAACATGTTTGCGAACAGACGCACGCTATGTGAGAGCGGCCGCGAGAGGAACGACATAAGTTCGATGAACACGATAAGAGGCAAGATATACATCGGGACGCCCTTGGGCACGAATACATTGAGGAAATGAAAACCGTGTTTGATAAAGCCGTAGGTTAGAACTGTAAAAAATACCGTGAGAGCAAGGGCAGCGGTGATAATAATTTGGCTTGTGACACTGAAGGTATGTGGAATCAGGCTGATCATGTTCAATGTCAACACGAACATGAATAGCGTGAACACGAACGGAAAGAATTTCATCCCTTCCGTTCCGGCGGTGCTCTGAATCATCTTGCCAACAAATTCGTAGGACAATTCCGCTGCCGATTGCAGCCGCGAGGGGACTAAGCTCCCTCTTGCCGTAGCGACAAGAAAGAAAATAGTTAGCAGCACCACCGCCAACAGCATGTAGGCAGCGGAGTTCGTGAACGCGATTTCATATTTGCCGATCTTCGCGATCGGAAACAATTCGTGGATCTCGAACTGGTGGATCGGATTCATGTGTTCAAGCTACCGCAAACGTGCGTGCTGGGACTTAGCAATCATAGCCACGTGGCGACAAGGTGACGAGCAAACCCGCGCTAAGTTTGTCGTTGGAAGATAAAATCGGACTGGCGCGGTATTGGGCTGCTCAAACTTGTTTGATTGCCATTACGTTGATGCTCGCGGATGGCCGTCGGCGCTTGTATCATTTCGTGTCCACGGCAGGAGGTTGTACGGTAACGCGGAACGGCTGCGCACCCGTGCTAATAAAGCACGGGTTATCAAAGGCGCCACACCCGACTTGCGCATAGCTTGGTCCCGATATCGGTAACTTCCACGCGATTACTGCCAAAGAGACGGCAGTCACCATGAGCACTGCTCTCGTCCAAAGATCCAACTGCATTTCACTCTCCTCTGGATTTTTCAACTTCGAGATCGAGGCCAAAACGGTATAAATATAAAAAGGTCTCGCGAGTGTGTCCCGCTTGGATCCCTAGTGTCCTTCGAGGAATACGTAATTCTCCCAGCTGCGCATCCGCAGAAGGATCTTTCTCAGCAGTGAGAGATGGTGCCAGTGCTTCGTGTAGATAGCAACTTGAGCCGTGGAGCCGAGAGGGATCTGATAGTCACGCATGCTGTCGGTGACATCAATGATCGCGAGTGCCCGACCAGCGGTGGTCCGGGTCTCCGGCTCAACGAGTGTCGGGGTGGTTGCTAGTTGACCTGACGCGATTGCATCGACGACGGTTCGCACCTTTGCCTTGAATACGCGACCCGGTACCGCCTCAAAAGCAACCTCAGCGTCATCTCCGGGATCGACCCGCTGCAAGGAGTTCTGCTGGAATGCAGCACCAAGCTCCCGATCCCGCTGTCCCGTATTGACGAAAAGCATCGCTGTGCGAAGTTGCGTAGGAATGACATACATTCCTGATCGCAAAGAAACCTGTGTCACGAACCCGGGACCTGCGGCGCGTACTGTCGTCTGATCGAGGTCAAACTCGGCATCGGAGAGTTCGGCACGCAGCTTTGCAACAGTGGTATTGACGCCTCCGATGTCCGATGTGTAGGCGAGGCGTGCACGCTCTTCTTCGGCTTTCGCCGCCGCGAAGCTCTGTTTTGAAGCATCAAGATTGCGCGTAGCAGTGTCGAGGGTTGCTTGAGCAACCACGTTTTTATTGAACAACTCCGCTTGCCGATCATAGTTTTGCTGCGCCAACTGGAGCTGAGAATTGGCTTTTTCTGCTTGCGCGCTCGCTTGATCGAAAGATGCCTTAAGCTGCTTGACATTCTGTTGGGCTTCGGCGAGCGCCGCTTTCTTTTCGTCAACAACGTACTGATACGGCTTCGGGTCGATACGGAACAGGACATCGCCTTCCTTGAGCGGCGTATTTGTGTGGACAGGAACTTCAACCACGCGCCCCTTCACGTTGGACAATATCGGCGTTACAGGAAAATAAATTCGCGCATTGTTCGTGAACGGGTGATTGTAATTCATGACGAGCAGCAGCAGAAAAATGCCGACTATTCCGCCTAAAGCGGCCGTCGAAAGGGACCATTGGTTGACCGGAATTCTGAAAATCTTGAAGATCGCAACGCAAATTGAAACGTAAATGAGTACAAGCAGGATTTCCATGATCAGGCCCCGGCGTTCGTCCTGTGCTTCTCAAGCTCGGCAACTCTGCGGCGCAAATCTTCTAATTCGTTCGCGTTATGGGATGACGTGCCGTGCGAAAATCCCCAGCCACGTTCCGGTTGGTAAGCCATCGCCCAAATCCATAGAAACGGCCAAAGTACATGGAGCGTGAACAGGCTGACCCAGCCTGCCGCGTGAATAGCATCAGCGTGAGGATGATGGCGCTTTTCCGCGATTCTGGCCGGAATGTCATGAATTGCGATGATCCCGTAAAAGATCACGACCACGACAAAGATAAGCAGCCCTAGCGCAAAGTAGTTCAGGAACGGATCGCCAATCATTTTAGACCCCCTTTATGTCCTCAATTTCGTGGTCAAACGTGGCGGCGCATTGAGATAGATCAAATGATCGAATGTCCGCTTTTGGAAAAAAGCGGACATTGCGATTTGCGGATTGTTCTCGCCTGCGAACCAAGTGATCGCGGACCGAAAATCGGTTTCGGTCCGCGATACCAAAAGTTGCGAAATTATGAAGCGACCTTAGTCCTCGTCGTCTGCAGCCTGCATACGACGGTGTTCCACGGCGTCGCTCATATCCCGTAGGACAAATATCGTGAGGGCCGCCATGCGCTGCCTCTGTTCGGGACTAAGAGTTTTGTAGAGTGGCTGCCACGCCTCGGCGAGTTTGTTCAAATCGGCTGACCGTTGAGCCAATGCTTGCGAACGTCGTTGCAAAAAAGCGATTGGATCACGGTTGCGCATGATCTCAACCGAACTTTCGTCGGCCCGTTTGCCCACCGTTTCTGCGACCTTCGCAAGACGCGCTTGCCGATCCTTGGCGTTGGAGCGAATGGCACTCTCTACAGCCGGCCATAATTTTTGCTGGTCAGGTGTCAGCTGCAAGGCGGACTTCACTAGATCAATCCGCAGGTCCGTCAGTTTATTCCAGTCCGCAGCGCTTATCCGTTCCGGTAAAGCAGCAGACGGGGTTTGCGCGTAAGCAAGTGGGGATGCTGCAACGAAGAGTGCGGTCGCTGCGCCCGCTAGTACTTTCAACATCGGCGGTCTCCTAGGTAGGTTGCCCGTCCCAAGGTCGATTAGAGCCAACTGATTACGCGCCGTTAGACCGTGCGTCGTCCTGCGATGACGTGATAAGCCCACAGGACCACCACAGAGCCGACGATTGCGACGATCATGCTCCAGATATTGAGGCCGGTAATTCCGGTCGCACCAAAAAAACTGAAGATGACGCCACCAACGATTGCTCCGACAATGCCGAGCGCGATGTCGAGCAACATGCCTTGGCCTTGCTTGTTGACGATCTTACTCCCGATAAACCCGGCAATAAGACCGAGGATGATCCAACTGATGATGGACATCGCTACTCTCCATCGCGCGATTATAAGGTTGCCATCTCGTGGCGCTTCACATTTTCGATCACTTCGAATCCACTAGCTCGGACTGCGAAGGCATACGGCCGTTGGGGGTGAGCTTGTCTACAACGCCCGGCAGGATCTGAGAGAGTTGCGCCGTAAGCTCCTGTTCCGACATGCCAGTTTTCTGGGCCAAGGCGTGAATGATCTTCGGCCCCAGGGCCGAGCCCAGCTGGTTTGGAGAAATCGGTTGGTTTGGACCCGTACCAATCCACGACTTCATTATGTTTCCGTGACCACTTTGCTGAAATTGGTTGAGCAAGCCGCCAATTCCTCCCGAGATGTCACCAGGCTCTTCATGTCCGGAAGGGGCGAGTGGTGTCGATGTTTTGGCATCGGCACTTGAGGTTTTAAACAGAGCGCTTGAGGCCAGGAGTGCACCAAGCGCGATCTTTAGCGGCTTTGACGAATTACCCTGCGGTACTGCTTTATTGAGGGCCTGATCAAGCAATCCCATTGTTCGCTCCTCAGAAGACCTATTGGTGAATGGCGATATCCCGCCAACTTTACGCTCGGGAATGTCCGCTTGAGACCGAAGCGGACATCCATCTCATGACAGACTCGGGCATCTTTGCCCGAAGCATTTCCGACTACTTGCCAGTCGTGGTGCCCGTTGTGGTGCTGGTCGTGCTGCCAGTCGTCCCGCCAGTAGTAGCTGGCTGGTCGCCGCCGGTACGTCGCTCGTCACGTCGTTCCTGACGCCCTTCGCGCCGGTCTTCGCGCCGATCCTGACGATCCTCGCGGCGATCTTCGCGCCGCTCCATTCCGGGTGTCTGAGCCTGTGCTTCTGAAAGCGCTGACAACGTGATGGGCATCGCGAGGCCGAATGCAGCTGCTGCTCCGAACAGGGAAAACGCCTGTCGGCGCGAGATCAGATCGTGTTCGATGTTTTCGGTCATGGGCCAAGCCTTTCGGTGATACGAATGGCGATACCCAGCCCACTTTGACTAGACCTGATCGGCCGCTTGAGCGCCATTGGACCGTAGTCCAATCGCGTAGCGCGATACCGACACAATAATTATGTCCGCTAGTCACCTTTGGCGGCCGCCAGCGCACTGCACAGGTCTGGACTCAAGCGGACCCCCGAGCTTGTTGGCCCATGGTCCAACTTCGGGCCTGCACGCGGGTTGAGTTAGGATTTGCAATGGCCTTGACCATTTTCATCATTATTTCGTTGGCAATGCTTTACGGTGGGATACACCTGCTTGTGCGGGCCTTCACACAAGTCAAAGACGCCCTGTTTCAAGAGTTGTTCGGTATTATCGGGATCGGCCTTATCTTGGGCGCGGTCTGTGTGTTTATCGCCGGTATGAGTATGCGAGGCGCGTAAGCACTTGCAAGTTTTGCGAGCAGGGTCGCCGTCGAAAATTGTGAGTAATTTTCTCTGACGCGATGAGCATGTGCGGCGAAGCGCGACATGGTACGGGAGCTTTTAGTAGGGGGCGGTGTCAGTATTATCAATATCGCTATTCATGCATTGGTAATGACGATACTTGTGGCCGTCGCAAGGGCCGCAGTTAGCGCAACGGATAGGTCGTATTCGCATTCTGTATTTTTGATGGCTGTCATGATTTCGACCGTGTCAGTTTTGATGGCTGCACACGTGGTTGAAGTGATTGTTTGGTCTTTGGGATATTTGATAGTTGGCGCCGCGCCAGCCGGCGCAAATCTCGTGTACTTTGCGTTTGTCAACTACACGACACTTGGATACGGCGACGTTGTCCCTGTCGCTCATTGGCGCCTTCTTGGCCCGATTACCGCGCTCAACGGCGTGTTGCTAATCGGATGGTCTACCGCCGTTATCTTTGAAGTCCTACGAAGAGCTTTGGCACTCGCCGACAAGCCATCGGAGTGACAAATCGTGCTTGTCGCTGAACCTCAGCCATCAGTTTCACGTTCACTGTCGCGGTGAAACTTTCATACCGCCGAAGAATCATCGACCTTTGTGGCTGTCTCCAGCGATACGGTTTAGTACCGCTATCACTTCATAAGGGAAAGCGACCACTGTGCCCACGAGCGCCATCGTGCAGCCGAGCAGAATGTCCTCCAGCCGCTGTGTCAGCAGCTTGGTGATGTCGGGCGAATTAAGGAGCGTCAGGTCGTAGGCGAGCAATACCATGAGCGCGATCAGCGCCGTGTGCAGCCAATAGCGACGGGCATGGTGATGCGGGATGAGCGGCGCGATCACTAGTATGACAATGCAAATCACCATCGTCGAATCAAATACGCTTGTGATGACCCAAGCCGCGACGACACCCGCAAATGTTCCAAAAACGCGTTCAAAGATGCGGCGGTAGCTTGCCCTTGCATCTGGCAACATCACCAAGATTGTGGTTATGACGATCCAAATGGCATGGGCGCGATCCGGCCCATTTCCTATCCACATCGACGCCACTGCGGCACCGGAAAAGGCCAAGGCGAAGCGAAGCCATCCGCTCGGTCCGGTCGGCTTTTGCAGCGGCGCACCTCCTTGCAGTGGCAGGGGCCCAGCAAACAGTTGATCGCTCGCTCGCGAGGCCGCATTCAAGGCGACTGCGCCGATCAGATACCAGATTTGCTTTGTTTCGAATGTCGGCACCTCGGCTGCGACTATAAACGCAATGGCACCATTGCGGGCGGTCAGCAGCGCTTCGCGTCCGCCACGCGCCGCCATTCCCACGGACAGCGTGATTGCCACAAATACCGACCACAAAGCTGGGGCAGAGTCTCGGCAGAAGTAACCGATGACGCCGCCTCCGGCCATTGCACCGGCATTGATTGCCAGCAAACGTAAGCGGCTACACAATTCACCGTCGTTATCAGCGAATGCGAGCAGCATCCCAGACACGGCGCCAATCAGCGAGCCGCCTGGTTGATGCCAAAGCACGCCGACGATAACCGGAACACCGATATTAACGAGAAACAGCGCCCCACGCCGAATTTTCGCAGAATCGACGACATCTCCGTTCATGAGACGAACCTAGTTGGTGCGCCTTCAGCTTGCTCTTAGCCCGTCTGGATTTGAAGTCCGACGAAGAGATACGGGGCACGCTGCTTCCCGGGGAATGTCCGCTATTGGTCGTTAGCAGACATTGCCCAGCCATTGGACCTCAGTCCAACTCGATCTTATCCCGTTCAAGTTGGACGCTAATTCACCCTTGTTCGCTATCCGAGAGTATCAAAATGGCCAAGCACAAGAATGCCGATGAAAAGAACGGCAAGATAAAGCGGAAGCATTACGAGAAGGAGCTTCACAAACTCCAAGTCGAACTTTGCCATCTGCAGGAATGGGTGAAGGCCAAGGGACTGAAGGTCATCATTGTTTTCGAAGGTCGCGATACCGCTGGGAAGGGCGGCACCATCAAGGCCATAACCGAACGCGTAAGCCCCCGCGTCTTCCGAGTTGTTGCGCTGCCAGCTCCGACCGAACGTCAGAAGTCGCAGTTGTACATGCAACGTTACGTCGAGCACTTTCCCGCCGCTGGCGAAGTCGTGATCTTTGATCGCAGTTGGTACAACCACGTCGGCATCGAGCGCGTCATGGGCTTTGTGGACGAGAAGGTATGCAAGAATTTTCTGAAGAACCTTACTTTCCTTGAAAAACAAATCATCGATACAGGCGTCATCCTGATTAAGCTTTGGCTGGAGGTCGGCATGGAAGAGCAGGACAGACGCTTCGCCGCCCGCATCTCTGATCCGCTTCGGCAGTGGAAGCTGAGTCCGATGGACTTAGAGTCATATGGACGCTGGTACGACTACTCTCGCGCCCGCGACGCAATGCTGAAACATACCGACAGCAAGGCAGCGCCATGGTTCCTTGTTCGCTCAGACGACAAACGGACGGGGCGGCTCAACTGCATCGCTCACATCCTGAAGACGATCCCGTACAAAAAAATACGTCGGCCGAAGGTCAAACTGCCGAAGCGATCGAAAAAGGGCGCCTATGACGATCAGGCGCCGCTCAAGAACCGGCGCTTCGTTGCCAATTCGTACTAGAGCGACATTCGGCCTCACCGTCACTGGAGACGTTGCGTTTCCGCGTCCAAATGTCCGCTTTTGGCCCAAAGCGGAGATTCAGGTTTGCACTGCGCGTGTTTGCTTTTAGATCTAAGGGGAAATGTATCCGTCGCATAAATTTATGCGCGAATTGCCCTTTAGGGCACTTGTCGCAGCCAAGCACAAACTGCGAGCTTTTTCGGCCCGAACTGTAATGGCACCCAAGGCATGCGGAGGGACCATGTCGAACTCCTCAGCTGCGGCTCCGTCACACAAAATGTTTCCGATCCTCGATTGGCTTCCGGTCTACCGACGCGAATGGCTTGGGCTCGACGTTCTTGCCGGGCTTGCGTTGTGGGCGGTCATGGTACCGGAGGGCATGGCCTACGCGGGTATTGTCGGTGTGCCACCGGTTATGGGGCTATACACGATAGTACCGGCGTTACTCGCCTACGCGCTGCTTGGTACGTCGCGCCAGCTCGTGGTCGGACCGGACACCGCTACGGGTCTGATCTCCGCGGTGACTGTCGGCGCCATTGCAGCTCAGGGTACCGCGGAATTCAATACGCTCACCTCAACCCTTGCTGTCCTGATCGGCATTTTCTTCCTTTCATTTGGAGTCATGCGCATGGGATGGGTGGCGAGTTTTATATCTACGCCCGTGATGCGAGGATTTATCGAAGGGCTAGTCTACGTGACAATTATCGGCCAAGTACCGCACCTGCTTGGCATCAGCGGGGCGTCGGGAAACTTTTTCGTAAAATTGTGGAATATCCTGGAGCATCTGCCGGACGTTTCGGTCGCGTCGGCACTGACCGGCGTTCTCTCCCTCGCCGCAATGCTGGCGTTTCGATATCTGTCACCCAGCATACCAGCGGCACTCATCGTCCTTGCCGTGGCCACAATTGTGATTGGCTTCCTCGGTGGAGAAGCGACTGGGGTGCACGTGGCCGGCCACATCCCATCTGGCTTGCCGCACCTAACGTCTCCGAACCTCGACCCAAAAATACTGTATGAGTTAGCGCCCGGTGCGCTCGCCATTGTGCTGGTCGGATATGCAGAGGCACTCGGTGCCGCAAAAGCGGCCGCAATGCAGAGTGGCGGCGACGTCGATCCGAACCAGGAACTAGTCGCACACGGACCGGCAAATATTTTTAGCGGTCTTTTTGGGGGCTTTCTTGTTGTGGGCAGCCTATCGAAGACTTCGGTGGCTACAGCCGCAGGCGCACGCAGCCAGGTCGCAAATATTGTCGCCGCAATCTTTTGTCTTTTCACGCTGCTTTGGCTGACGCCCCTGTTCCGAAACATGCCGCAGCCCGCGCTTGCGGCCATCGTCATTGCAGCAATGCTACATCTCACCAAGCCCAAATATTTACAGGAGCTTTTCACGCGAAGCCCCTGGTCGTTTGCGAACACTGTAATCGTCATCGTTGCGGAGCTGACATTGGGCGTCCTGCAAGGCATCGCCCTGGGTGTCGTGTTATCTCTACTGATTTTGGTTTATCGGACGAGCCATCCGCGCGGAGCGGTGCTTGGCCAGCTGCCAAATACCGAGGCCTATCGCGATGTTCAACGTCATCCCGAGGCCATTACTTTTCCAGGATTGCTGATCTGGCGAATGGGCGGCGACCTTTTCTTCGCGAGCATCGGTCACGTAGGCGCGACGTTAAAAGAGTCGTTGGATGCGCGCGCCGACGTGAAACGGGTACTTCTGGACTTTAGTCAGGTCAATTTTATCGATGTCACTGCGGGCGACGCACTACTCGGCCTCATCAAAGAGCTAAAAAGCCGAGGTATCGTCCTCGCTCTTGTGCGCGTGCGCGACGAAGTCCGAGATGACATGCGCCTCGCCGGAATAGAGACTGTTGTGGGCCTAGACAACTTCTATGAACGGATAACAGACGGAGTGCGCGCGCAGCAGCTCTGAAGTGTGCTGTTCGTTTCTTTGCCTACTGCGCGGCTCAGCACTTCGCGAAATTCGGGTCAAGCACGTTGTCATTTGTGCAGTTCTGAGGAGAGTAGCCCATGAACTTGCAATCAATCGACATGAAAGATACCAGAATTGCGATCCCTCATAACTTCTCTCGTTTGGTTTCCCCCGACGAACGGGTTGCCGCCGGCAAGGTCTTGCGCAATAAAATCCCACGGAAGCAACACGGCGAATGCAAAGGAATTAATGGGCGGCCAAATCCGATCGATATTCTGCATAAGTCAGACGCTGGGCGAATGAAGAATCTCCTGGCGATCCGCTATGGCCGGATGCTGCAATCGCCTTTCGCTTTCTATCGTGGGGCTGCCGCGGTAATGGCCTCCGACTTGGCGCGAATTCCAACTACGGGCCTAAAAGTGCAAGCATGCGGTGACTGCCATCTTGTGAATTTTGGCGGATTTGCAACACCCGAACGCAACGTCATCTTCGATATCAACGACTTCGACGAGACCTCACCTGCGCCATGGGAATGGGATATCAAGCGGCTTGTTGCATCCATCGTGCTCGCTGCCCGCGCAAATGGTTTATCAGACAGCCAAGGCCGTGATTGCGCCATCAGCTGTGCGCGCAGGTACCGCGAGCACATGCGGGAATTTTCCAAATTGGACCCACTCGAAGTCTGGTACGCGAAAACCACCGCCGCTGACCTTGTTGAATCCNTGCCCAAACCTTTGCGAAAAGATGTCAGGAAGCGGATCGAAAGGGCCGCTGCCCGCAGCGGTTCGGAATTAGATTTTCCTAAGCTCGCGGGTTCTGTAGGCGGGCAAATTCGCATTACTGACCAGCCGCCGCTCATTTTTCATCAAGAAACGACCCATGCCTCAGATGCCGAGGCAACAGTCGATCAAGTTTTCCAAGCCTATCGGGAATCGATGGCTGACGACCTGGGCGTACTGCTCCGTCGATATCGGTTCGTAGATGCCGCCATTAAAGTGGTCGGCATTGGAAGCGTCGGCCGTAGATGCTGGATTGCTTTGATGATGTCGGAGGGAAACAATCCCTTGTTTCTCCAATTCAAGGAAGCGGTGGAGTCGGTGCTTGAGCCTTATGCTGGGAAATGCGCGTATAAACATCACGGGCAGCGCGTCGTTATGGGGCAGCGTTTGATGCAGCCGGCATCGGACATTTTTCTGGGGTGGTTTACAGCTCCAGATGGACGACACTTCTACGTGCGGCAGCTACACGACGCAAAGATCAAGCCTTTGGTTGAAACCTTCAACGCCGAAATGCTGGACGTCTATTCTATGGCTTGTGGTTGGGTGCTTGCTCGTGCCCATGCAAAGGCCAGTGAGGTATCTGCAACAATCAGCGGATATCTTGGGTCTTCAAATGATGAGTTCGACAGGGCGATGGGCAAATTTGCATTAGTGTATGCAGATCAAGCCGAACGTGATCATGCCGCGCTAAAGGCCGCAGTGCGAAAGGGTAAGATTCCCGTCAGCCAAGAATAGCCCGAAGACGCCTGACCGCAAGTCGCACGCTGACGCTTAAAGGTGTACCTCGTAACGCTAATGATGCCCGCCCGAGCCTCCTTCACCTCCGCCGCCATGTCCTTCGAGGAAGAAATAGTTCTCCCAGCTCCGCATTCGCAGCAAGATTTTGCGCAACAGTGAAAGGTGGTGCCAGTGTTTGGTGTAGATGGCGACCTGAGCCGTAGAGCCATGTGGCTACTCCCCGGAGAATGTCTGCTATTGGCCCAAAGCAGAGATGAGCTTGTGCATTGCATATGTCTGCTTTTGGCGCAAAGCGGACATATCGCGTTTAGTGACCCGAATGGATGGCATCGTTGAGACAGATGCAAATGAGTATAGCAAAAATCCGCATTTATAGAAAAACGATTGACCAGTTGTAGTCGCAGAAGCCAGGGTAAGAAAACGAAAAATGCACCTTAATGAATATAGAGGAGGCAATAATGACTGACCGTGACTATGTAGTGAAGGCTGCGGATGCGGGCTTCGGCAAAGTTAGCCTGCTGCAAGAGGATCCGTTGCGCTACATGCTCCGTGCAGTCGGCGCAGGAATGGGCTTGACGGTGGTCGTGTTCACGTTCTGGGTACTGAAGCAAAACCTTCACGACATTTCTATGGGTGCGGTGATCGCATCGGGATTCTTTGGCGTCGGTCTGATGATTATCGTCTTCACAAACACTGAGCTGTTTACCAGCAACAATATGTACCTAACTATATCGTCCCGTGAAGGACAGACAAGTTGGACCCAAGCCGCGCTGCTCTGGATTTCCTGTTATTTCGGAAATCTCGCTGGCGCTATCCTCGTTGCGTTGCTGCTTGTTGGCGCTGGCTCGCTTAGCCAGCTGCCTCCTGACCATGCACTATTCGACGGCGCCTTGCACAAGGCGGAGCAGGCAGGAAGCATAATTTTCTTCAAAGGGATTCTAGCCAACTGGATTGTCTGTCTGGCTGTACGGGTAGCGCTGCGCTGTAAGGAAGAGGTTGCCAAAATACTGGTCCTGATCTCCATCGTGTTCATCTTCGTGTATCTCGGATTCGAACACTCAATCGCCAATATGGGGACTTTCTCGATGGCGATGCTTGGGGGCGGTACCCTGACTGTGGGCCAAGCACTGCACAACCTGCTTTATAGCACTCTTGGAAACGTAGTTGGCGGGGCTTTGCTTGTCGGGCTACCCTTCACTTATCTCAATCCTCGCGAGCGGGAAGAGCAGTTAGTTCGTGTCGACTGAAGTTGCCTTCATGAGAGGGTTGATGACAACGACCTAGTCACACGGTTCCCTAAGGGAATGTGCGGAACGCCTGCAATAAAATAACTACACGACGAATAACCGAATAGCGCCCCAGTAAGTCCACCATGGGCCAATTCGGTGGAGTTGTCGACCCGCTACTGGAGCGGTTGTAGCAAGTGTATGGCGAGCGGAAGTAACGTGGGTAAAGCCGCTCAGCAATGTCTGGACGAACAAAAATGCCACCCTTTGCAGTGGACGGCGATCGAGGCATGGCGAGCAACTTTGCCTGATCGGCGTTGCGCCCTTAATATCGTTGTGGCGAAAACGGATCGGCCCTCCCGCGTCACGATCTACATCTAGGTATGGCTACCAGCGGTCTCATTGTTTGACTCGGCTTGCAAAGCGGCGACAGCGTGGTCCATTGTCTGTGGCGAAACCTGCACTAGTCCACCAAATCCGCGCTCCAATTCGAGGATCATTCCAATAGCGCCGGCGATTGCGAGTGCGCAAAGAGTCGTCGTGACCGTTGAGATGACGTTCGACGGTGCGAACAGTGTAAAGCTGGCGAACAGTAATGTGAGCCAGAACACTAGGAGGAAGAGGACAGCTTTTGGGGTTCCATGCCCGCTATGTTGAGCGAGAAGATAGCGAGTATCGCCGATCTTCGCGGCAAGGGTCATCGCTTGTGCTAGCCACCATTGGTCGCGAGCGTTTGTAGCTTTGATAGCAAGTACCAGATCCTCGACCTCCTGGAGCACTTCATAGGTCGACTGATTGTGCAGCCGGACATCCGCTGGATTATTCGGGAATAGATCATCCCTCTTTCTTTCGGCATATTCTCGCAGCTTTTCCCGAGCTAATTTTGTATCTGGGCCGTATTTACGGAGAAGTTGATCCAGTCGGAGGATCTCTGACGAGAGCGAGATCACTTGTCCCTGGACGGTGGTGAAAGAGTTGTTTGCGTTCGACAGCAGGAGTCCAAGAACCAAGGCCGAAATGGTGGCAACCACCGCCATGGATACCGAGACTAGGCTTTTTGTCTCCTCTGTGAGGTGTTGGTCTGGCACACGTCGTCTGGCCATTGCACCGGCAAATGCTCCGGCCAAAATTACCGCGAACACAAGAACGGCAATCGCTAGTGGAGTAAACATTGTCCTGTTCCGATTACCATACCCCGGCGCAAAGGCCGAGGTGCGAGGCAGTAAGAGCCAAGGAACATGAAGGTGACGAGATTATGAAGGCCTAATCGCGCCAGGCAAAAACTCTAGCACTGTGACCGAAGTGTCACTCCTGGTATCAGCGTTGTCGACAATCAGGCTGCGAAGGGCCTTGGTCGCAGCATCGTCGATATCGGCCAGCTGATGGAGGCGACTGTGATCTTAGTTCGGCCGACCTCATGGCAGGTGAGCAGCTCGAGACCCTTCAAAGCTGATTAGAAGGTCCAAGCGAAGAACAATAGTATGATTACTGTTGCGCCTACGAGGGTTGCTTGCCCCGCTACTGCAAAATCGGAAATCGGTCTTTGATCACGCTGTGTTGTCATTGGGTGTGATCCTTACTT
>AF_2010_repII_A001DRAFT_10000093_pt1 | contig 14312 bp, 15 predicted proteins | sample AmaForreplIIA001_FD_9190 | JGI IMG/M metagenome (IMG submission 9190)
GGATTGTGCACAACAAACGGTAACTAGTAGAGTTCGCTAGAGAAAGATAGATCCCAGAACACGAGCATGCATACCCAAATTGACGGCTTCAGATCCAGATTGACAATACGTTATCGCTTTGTAGGTGCAGCTCCATGCATTGCGTTAAGCCTTACTATTTCCTTTTCCAATAATCTTCCATAATATTCGTAGCATTCAACTAGCTTACCTCTAATATTTGCTATTTGCATCGAAGCGTTTAGAGCTTCAAGGCACGTCTCAAGTGATCGCTCTGAAGCAAAGTTGCTCATTGCTTTGTTGAAAGTTTCAAGCGACTTTCTCTGCTCAGAGCTCTGTTCGTTTATTGTATTTGTAAGTTCCTCAATCTCCCCAGAACTTGAAGTGAAGCCTTTATCTTTAAACCAACTTGTCATGATAGAATATTGTGCTCATTTCCAAATAAGACTTTACCGGTCACAAATAAGGATAAGGGCCTAGCGGAAAGCATTGTTTCGCTCTCTATGAGTGGATCAAAATGGTAACATATCCTATTCGTTACAACAAATAGATATTCATTTATAAGATAGGCAATTAAATTGCATGAGGTAGTTATATATGGTAGTCGATAACAAGGGTAGAGTTTCGTATGTGCGTGTTTTAAAGGAGGATCTTTCCATTATTAGAGTTTCTCCCCTAGATGGCCAGGTTGTTCCTGACTTTAAAGCAGGCCAATTTGTTACTCTTGGTAGTTTTATTCCAAATGAGAAAAAAGTAATTCGCAGGGCGTATTCGATTGCCTCCCCTCCAGAACAAAAAAAATATTTCGAACTGCTAATACGATGGGTACGAAAGCCTCTCCCCGGACGATTGACTACAGAGGTCTTTAATAAGAAAGAGGGCGACGAAATAATTTGGGTAAAACCGGTTGGACTCTTTACCATCAATGAAAAGATGCATGATGGCTCGCCAGATAATAGAAGAATGGTTCTTATGGGAGGTGGTACCGGTTTGGCTCCCTTCATTGCATATTCCTTACATTTGAAACATACCCAAAGTCACCGCGAGGTAGTTGTCTTACACGGAGCAAGCTACGTAGATGAACTAAGCTACAGGGAATTGTTGACCGAATTAGAAGAAGAAAGTATAGATAAAGGAAAAGACAAATGGAATTTCCGCTACAGAGCCAGCATAAGTAGGCCCCAAGAGTGGTTCAATAGGTCCTGGGGAGGCCAAGCAGGAAGAGTTGAATCGTTCTTGAAGATTGACGCAAACGATGGGCGTTCCCCATTAGAAGAGCTTGTTGGCGAAAGGATAACGCCTGAGAATACTTCTTTTTATGTTTGTGGGTGGCAAGGGACGGTTGATGGTGCATTGCACTATCTGGTCCCAAAAGGATTCGTAACTGAGCGCAACAAAAGAAAAAATGGCAGCTTTGATATAAAGTTCGAATCGTACGGTTAAGAAGAAAACTATTACCACAAACTAAATCATCGATGCGTCGATTCTTAATAGGACAAAAATTTTAGCTTCAATTCGGGTCGTTGGATCATATCAATGACCTTATACTTATATCACCGAAACTCCCGAGCTACATTATGAAATTTGAATTTGAAGAGTTTTCAGCAATCGAAGAAGTTTTTCTCTACCTTGTCTCAGTTGCTCCTTACATGAAGCAGGTTTTACCTGTCAGTTCGTACAAGGGCTATGTATTCTCGATAGTCCCTTTAACTCCTTTCTCCGGAGAGGTATTAATGATGGTCTACACGAAAGCCAACATTGATCCTGGAATGGTTGAGTTTGATATCTCCACTAAAAAATACAAGCCCGTGACCATGGTCGAACGTGCAGACAAGAATTATTTTATTATTCTCACACCAAAAAGTGCAAGTGTGGCAGATGGTGCGATTGCACAGTTGGAATCCAGAAAAAAATAAGGATAATGTTTGGTAGACTCTTTCTAACGTATTATACGACCATAAACATAAGATGTAAAATCAAAATAGTCCGCCAGTGAGAAGATGAAATAAAAAAACCACCGCAAAGACTGTAGACGATGACTTACGCGGATACGCTATAGCCGGGGCACAGGAGAGGCGGTGACAGATTTTTTCCTAGCATACTTTTCGATGATGTCTTCCGGCGTTCGACCATTGAATAGATTTTTGGACAATCCTCTAAGATACCTCATTATCGCCCAAGTGCCCGCCTTGATCAGGAGTGCCATAAATACTTTCATCGCGGGACCATATGTCTTATTTCTGATAATGATCGGAATGATGTCGTTGATGACCCATAAGTTGTGTTGCCAGCATTTCCAGAATAGCGTGAACTGCGCCTCGTTGAGATTACCAAAATGCATCGAGTTCTTTTCTGAAAAGTCCTGATAGAGCAAAGGCGCTACCAATCCTCTCATGTTCATTTGCCGGAAATCATCTATCAGGTCAATCGTATACTGAGTTTCATCGGCTGTCTCATCAGGCCAGCCGATAATAAGCGTTAGAGCAGGAAACCAGTGGTTTTGATTTAGGATTCTTGCTCCATCCCGTACAACTGCTCCCCATTCTTCTGGTCTATAGGGCTTCGTTTTGACGCCAAGGTGCTTCTTTACCATTCTTGGTGCAACTGTTTCAACTCCGAGGTTCGTGGCAAGCCATCGCCCGTTGTTGTCCATATTATTAACTTGAGATAGCTTCCTTATGAGATCCGGCGAAGAAGCAACAGCAGATAAAGTCATATGAGTAGTCCCAATGAAATTCGCGCCTACTTCTTTCAATCCCTTCCAGAGACCCAAAATAGCATCTGCATTGGGTATGAAGTCTCTGTTGTCACAACCATAAAGTAGCATCTCGTCTGATTGAAGCCAGATAGAGTCAAATCCGTATTCCAGATTTATCTTCGCTTCTGCTTGCAGTCTCTCAAGTGGGATATCTTTCTTTGAACGTTTATTGACGTCACAGAAGTCGCATCCTCTCCCACATCCGCGCATAGCCTCTACAAGGGAGTTTATAGTAGGGCCTCGAATTAAGGGGATGTTCTCTATATTTCGTACGAAAGTGTGCAAGAACTCGGGTGCGTCGCCATTCTCTAGATCATGAAACAAGTCAAGTGCTAGCTCGTCTGCCTCTCCTATGACCACAGTATCAATACCGTGGATTTTCATTCTATCGGGCTTTGCGAGTTCCCATGCACCGTTTCCACCAACGGCTACCTTAAAGTTGTACTTCTTTTTTAGCTGGATAACCGAGGCACACATTTTTTTGAATTTCATAGCAACATATGACAGTTTTTCCGGTGACATCGTAGTTGTGACAGGTGCCATCCCTAGCGGGTCCATGACATTGATTCCGAGTACCTTGGTCTCAGGTCCCACGCACTTCTCAAGCATTTCAGGGTGTGCTAGGAAGACCTCTTCTCGAGCGTACTGCTTTAGGAGAGCTCCTTCTATTCTCCTCAGACCACATTGGGCAACCTTTACCCCTCCGGTATTCTTATCTGTCTCAACGCTTGGGCAGAACAACTTATCAAAGACAAATTCTGGGACTAGTTCGTATGGTCCACAGGCTATGAAACCATAAAGAAAATTACCTCTGTAATTTGTCATTAAACTCCTATCTGCTGTTAAAACGATCCGCTTCCCTGCGACCATCTTATTTTTTATCCTCCTTAATTCGGCCAGCATTGGGTATAAATCTATTACTATGCGTATATGAGTACGTAATAGAGCGATTGAATTGACAGCTTTACTCGTGATAATGGTAGCTTCTGTATCAATAAAACCAGATGCTGATCCAATACGTACTGAAAATCAATAGAGTCCTTTTCTATGTCCTCTAATCAAAATCGATTTTAACTGTCTATGGTTTAGTGCCAGTAAGGCCTCTGAATATTTGACCCATTTAAAACCCTCGTGCTCTTTTGATATTAGTACATTTCTACTAGAGGCGGTTGCAAAATAAAATGTGACTTCTTTCTCAGATTTCATTCCATCTGCCTTGAAATAGGAATAACGAATTTTTCCAATGTATGATTGGATATCTATGTTATTAATTCCTGTCTCCTCNATGACTTCTCTTTTCAGGGTCTCTATTTCCGTCTCTCCTTTCTCCTTATGGCCTTGCGGGAAACCCCAAGATCCTCTCCGATTCCTCAATATGAGAAATTCGCCAGATTCGGAGTAATCGGGAAATTCGTCATCATTCCGAGACTGATATTTGACGACTGCTCCGATAGACTGTTCTAAGACCACTGCTTATATTCCANTAATGAAGAGTGGAGCCCATAATTATATGATATTGGTTCTAGTATCATCATTATCGCCATCAACCCGTTAGGAGCAGTTAGGCAAGTATTGCGATTTGCTTTGAACAACTTTGAGAGCCCATCTATTAAACGCTCTGGGGATGACTCTCATAACTGAAAAAATTGTGCTGCATAGTTTTTCTTCAAAGTCATAACTATCTTCGCTAATTAATTACTTGCTAGCATACGTTCCAATTCTTTAAACGTATTAATACCAATCACTAGGAGGATTGTTCAAGTCCTGTAGGGCCGGTCGTCTAGTCCGGTAGGATACGGCATTGGCATTGCTGAGGTCGTGGGTTCGAATCCCACCCGGTCCACTATCTTAAAGCAAGCAAACCAATTGACTGTGATGAGTAAATAAACATGCGCCCATTCATCAGGATTAAATTCCAGTCATCGTTTGGTTTCTAAATGCAACGACTTCGGAAAACTTTTTCAACTTCAGGAGAAGAGGAAGTTCTTGTATCTAAGAATGGAGCTAGAGGCATGGTTCTAACTTGCTTTCGTTAAGCCGCCGCTGCATACTGTGAGCCTCATACGAAAAAAAGAAAGTGCAGCTCGCCGGCTCACGATCCCCTGAATATAATCAGATTGTCGTTCGAACTATCAAACATCCGGACCTAGAGGGGGATACAATAAATCAGACAGCAAAGAATTTCAGAAATGAAGAGACAAGGCGGAAAAGGATGATAATAAAGGAAGCTCATTACGAGAACTGGGAATTTAACTCATTGAGAAATTCTTCCGGCTTCTCTTAATCTCGTTAACATTCTAGATTCACCCTCAAGAAATCGCTTCTTCTCCTCTTCAGTATCCAATATTAGCGGAGGAACTCCGATTGGTTTCGAATGTTCATCCAAAGCAACTAAGGTAACAAATGCGGTGCCCGTAAGAGCCCGCTCACCCTCGTAAAGGTCTTCTGATTCGATCGTTACTTCGATTTCCAAAGAGGATCTTCTTACATAATTAACCCGGGCTGAGAGTATCAAAGCATTACCTATGTACACTGGTTTTAGAAATGTCATCCTGTCTATGCTTGCTGTGACCAAGTTAGCATGTCCCGAATGCCGTTTTGCAACAAGACCTGCGATAAGATCCACATGTTTCATAATGACACCACCAAAGACGTTACCTCTTGGGTTAGCATCTGAAGGGGCCATAATAATAGCTGTCTCTGATTTGGATTCGTCCGGTCGTTTACCTTTCTGAGCAGAATGAGCCGGTTCCATGTTACTATGGCCTATAATCGCTCTACATTCTACTAATAGATGTATTGTATGGTCAACGCATCCGTCCAAAGAAGAATTCCTTATTTAGTGAACTAGAAGTTGTAATTCAATTTAGCGAACAATTAAAAGGATAAGCCTAATTTCGAACCTATATCAACACTGAAATGTTCCTTAATTTCTATAGCAACCTTTCCATGGTGAATGATTTTGTAATACCTAAAAACTGAACCCGAGTTAGAGTTGTATCCTATCTTGACTATTTTGCGAAACGTTTCTATCTGATTGCGGGTTATGATGCTGCCAATACCAAGATTTCTCTTCCTGAGTTGACCTACCATCACACTAGGTAGGTTGGCGACAAAAAAACGAGACTTTGCCGTAACCAACGTCTCGCCTGTTTTTTTTCTTAGTATTAAAGCGTCTCTGTGTATGAGTTTTCCTTCTTCTTTCTGTTCTGAAACACTCACTTGGATCTCCGAATTGCCTAATATGCTGAGAGTTTGTTCTAACGTGCCTGTCTCTGCTAATAGAAGTTTCACTCCGACCGATAATTTGAGATTCGACTTCGATTCTAGTTCGGAGATCTTTTCTAAGAGTTGGCTCCCAAAGTCTTTCACCATTAAGGCAATTATGACCATCAGCGAACACAAATCCTCTTTATCTTTACATTTGNTGCCTGATGGATAAAGAGGTTAACATTTCAAAAACAACTCAAATTAAGAGTCTGAACAAAACGGCAAATAGTCCAGTCGAAATAGTACCTAAGCTTATTATCTTGAGGTACGATTCCAGCCTCTTGATTTTCGACTCGTCCCCCCCTGTTCTCTTCAGCATCTTGTACGGCCTAGATAACCTGATGTGAGTATAACTCACAAGGGCAGCAACACCAGAGATCGCCAGTGCTAGTGTTTCAATCTGATTCGTCTGCATTACATATCCAGCTAATACCGGCAAGACCCCCCAAGAAATAACGAATCCAAGATCATTATGGAATCTTCCTTTGAATAGTTCGAAGTTGTAGGCAAAGACGAAGAATCCTTCCAGAACGGCCAAAATTGAAAGCATCGGAACATAAAATACTATGTAATAAACTCCAACCGAATAAGCACCTGCTAAGCTAAGAATTAATAGGAGCCACAGCTGGTTTGTTGTAAAGTAGCTTCCCCATGGCTTGATTTTTTTTGAACCTAAACCGTCGGCTGCGTGAGCCGAGATGCCCAAAGCCAGACCATAGATTAGCGTTATTGCGACGACTCTATCCCACATAATCGAAACAGAGAGCATAGAGCCTATCAGGGCGAAGGATATGCACATCCCGGTGTAGGGCAGAAAGAGTAGTCCTACAAAGGCCCGAAATCTTAGCGAACCAAACTTCGGTACAAACCACTCATTTAAACGTGAGTCCTCGTTCATGGTTTACTAGCCCAAATGATTGTGGCGGTATTCATGCTGCAAACCCTCAGATTTATTTTTTCAAAGTCATTCTCTTCTAATGCTTTGATGGTGTTTGACACCCAGGTGCTTGTCTTTACCAATTGATCTAGTTCTCGAAACACTGACGCCCATGATTTCATTGTCTTTGCTATCACCCGCAAGAGGTGAAAATATGCATTCCAGAACGCCCTGATGAGGAGATTTGAGGGGTAAGTGAAGTCGTGGAAAAGAAGGAGACCACCATGCCTGAGAACACGCCTGCACTCTCTCACAACTTTCGTAACATCGATGTACTTTGCCAAGTAAGAGGACATGACACACTCAAATGACTCGTCTCTGTATGGCAATAATTCTGCTGTCCCGTTTGTTAGCATTAATTCCGTTCCCGTGGATCTGCCTTTTTTGTTGGCAATCCTAAGATAATCAAACGCCAAATCTAGTCCGATTATATTCTTATTTTTTACCACTATTTCCTCTTGATGTCTTACTCCTCCCGTTCCCTGAACCAGACGTCCATGACGACATTTCAGTGAAGACGATAATATGCCTGTCCCGCATGCAAGGTCTAGATAAGTATACGATATATGTGAAGATGATGGAAGTGAACTCGAAGAATAGAGAGAAAGTGACGCAGATTCGTGTTTCTCTATGATCTTTAGAATGTTTCTCTTCCAAAGGTAGTCATTCCCGAAAGTAGCGATTCTCACGACCGAATCGTAGCTGGAAGCATTAACCGGGGTGAAGAATTTCGAAGCAGTTCTGTGTCCGTCACTCAGCTGTGGCAATCTGCAACGACCTAAGTGGTACTTTAATATGATAACTAGATATTTTAAGTAATGAAACTTATACATCCAGCGGCAGCAATTATGGTATAGTATAGTTGTACTTCGTAAATTGGGAACGAGAAATATTCATTCAAGAAGTAGATGGACGGAGGGTGGTGGTGAAGAGAAATAAATCGACCAAGGACTTTCACGAATACCTTCTTGCGACTACCTACATGCTCATGTCGATCTTAATGGCACATCCGTCTGTGTTCCCATTGGTTGGCAATTTAACGATGAAAAATGAGGGGCATAAAATGAGAAATAGTTTGAAGAGGATAGGCATTCCTACACCAGTTCTAATTTCGCTAACAGACGATGCCATAATCGAAGAGTTTGTGGAAGGAGGTAACTTGTACCACGCCTTTGGAGTGGAACACGAAAAAGAAGATTCCATACGGGTTCTAGCCTTTCAGGCTGGTGTCTTAACAGCTAGGATGCACAATGCCGGCTATGTTTTTACAGACAACAAATCACAAAACTACTTGGTAACTATCGGTAACCGTTTGGTACGAACGGATCTAGGCTTCATTAATAAAACGAAATCTACATTTGCCCAAAGTATGGACATTGCCTCATTTCTAGCAAGCGTCATCGACTTTGGGCATAGCCGATACGAAAAAATCGAGAAGGGATTCCATGGTGGTTACAGATCCGAGGCTAGTCGAGGGTTTCCGTATCTATCTATCATACTACGCAACATACTTTCACTAGGATTTGCATCCAATACTTCAACAATGTTGCAGAATATCTCAAAGCGCTCCAATATTCAGACTACCAAAGAGAATCAGACGGCTGAAAAGAAAGAGGAGAAGGAACATGAAGAGAAAAGTAGGAGAAGTGAAGGATTAGATCGGCGGTAATTCAGTCTTTCTATCAAAACCACCAGATCCAAATTTGCAGTAGAAACATTGGTCAGATTGCATATAGGGTATTCTTTGAATCACTACTGCTCCGATCTTTAGGGCAATCTTTGTCATCAGTCTATATTTAAGTGGCATAGCAGGTATAACTTCACTAAAGTAAACGTTGTAATGATCGGGACAAAATTTTAAAGTAACTTGCGCTCTCGCCCTGCCTTCCGGGACGACATTTCGATTGTTGCTACTTACTGTCCTAGTCACGTTGATTTGCTCTCGAATATACTCGTGCTTTGGGCAGGGGCAATCTTTCCCGCCTGGGTGCTTATAAGCGGGGGTATTTTTCCAGTCGAAATCTGGAAAATCCTTTTCGAAATCCTCCATCCACTTTCCTTACAGTAGTAGGTAACTCATGTCATATAAACATGTATATATATTATTGATTCTTTTGCCTCAAATCCGGTCATACGATCACCACAACAACTACTTTAGGAAAAGTGTTCGGCTAGAATGAGAAAAAATATATTTTTGGTCATACAAGAAAACCCAATCGACTTGGGAAGGGACCAATACGGCAACGGGGATGGGGGTTCAGCAGCGACCACCAGATCGACAACTACGAGAAGAGCCGCTGCATCTTCATCTGGTACGACTGTTGCTTCTGCTTCTACTTCACACAAGGACGGCCCCAAGAAGGATCTTGGACGAGACCAGAACGTGCAGGCAGGAACAGATTCGAATCTTATTACCCTCATAGAGTTCAAAAAGACTCTTCTTGAAGAGCAGAAGAAAGGAGAAGAACGGATACAAGAGCTGAACAATAAAATCGATTCGACTAAGCAGCAAATAGACGATGAGAGGATTCAATTAGAGAACTTGCGAGTAAAATTGAAGCAGACAAATGAGCAAAAAGATACAGAGCTGACAAGATATACTGAAATGAAAAATGCGCTCATAGAAACGAGAAATCAAATGAAGTCGGCAGACGAAAAGAATGGTACAAAATCGGCCTTAAAATCACGAAGTGAGAGGCGCGATATGGGGAGATTAGCTAGGAATCTCGAGCAGATCGAGCGGGATATTCAGACGAAGAAACTGTCGAAAGACGAAGAGCGCAAACTGGTTGCCAGATCGAAAGAAGTAGCCACAAAGCTACATGCACTTAAGACGATCTACAAGAAAGAAGATGATTATAGGAATATTTCATCACAATATGAACTATTAAAGGCAAGAATGAATAAAATTTTTGACCAGAAGTCGGATTTTGGGGATAAAATTGGGAAGCTCAAGGGTACTCTTGATACGTTGTTGAACCTACGTGAAGGCTTGTATGCGGAAAGAAGGTCATTGATCCACGTGGTAAGGGAGGCAAAAGCAAAGCTTGAGATGGTCGATACGCAACTTAATGCAATACAGTTTAGAAAGTCACGACAGCAGGCTGCCGAGAGTAGGCTAAGAAGATCTCAGTCCCAAAGACGCCAGACAGGCGACCGTGAAGAGATTCGGGAGAACATCCAAGAAAGAGCGAAGAGAAACAAAGAAAACCAGGAAAGATGGAATACAATGAAGGAAGCGGCTTTAAAGAAGATGTCGACCGGAGAAAAGCTAACATTTGATGAAATGAAACTTATCTACGGAGACGGCATTTCTGCGGATTAGTCCTACTGGATACATAGCCAATACTTTTACCGCGTAGTCCTTGAGATCGCTTTTGTGAGTCAGATATTTTTGGTATTGCTCCTCTTCGTTATGTTACTTGTGAAGTCGACAGGCGGCTTTCTATATGCGCACTATCATTATTAAGCCTCTGACATCCCATGTTATGGGATGACGAGCATCACGGATGAAGACGGCAAGAGAGCAGTCAAATTAGCAAGGCAAGTTGTAGAGGCTTCCCTTGATCGCGTTTCCGCAACTGGTTCTCTGGTTCCGGATCCCTTCAATATTGCTAATGGGACTACTAATGATGATAATAACATTGATAATGATGGTAACGATAAGCTCGCCGTAGATATCGGCCAGTACGGATTATTTGTCACGTTGAATTACTTAGATGCAAATAGCAAAGAACAACTAAGGGGATGTGTAGGATTTCCGCTTGCTGAGAAAAGCCTATATCACTCCATAATTGATGCTTCTACAGCCGCTGCTACGCAAGATCCGCGGTTTCCCCCAATCACAAAAGAAGAGATTGCCCAGGTAATTTTTGAGGTGAGCATCCTTACGCCACCCGCAGAGATCAAAGTACAAGATCCAAGGCATTATTTGGACGCCATTAAGATAGGTAGAGATGGTCTAATCTTAAAATGGGAGCACGGATCGGGATTACTGCTTCCTCAAGTTCCAGTCGAGTTAGGATGGGACGTAGAAGAATATCTTGCAAATCTTTGTTACAAAGCCGGGGCTCCGCCAGATACATGGCTGGTTCCATTTACAAAGCTCTATTCTTTCCAAGCATGTATCTATAAGGAAGTCAAGCCCCACGGCGAGATAATCAAGCTTATGCTTTAGAAGCCGGCACGCCTACTTTCTCTTGATCATTATTCGCTTTACAATCATTATGAAGATAATGAAACTGGCTTGGTGATGAACACGAGGGTTGTGATGATGAACATTCGTCGGTCACTTATGTCTCCCATTCTCCACTAGTGCATCCGGACCAGACCAGAAAATCGCAACGCTGGATGGACGATAAATACCAAACTTTATGTAGATTTATTTTGTAAATTCGATCAATTGGCGGCAAAAGCCTATCTTACTCCCTACGGAGTCGGCCTCGGCCACGCAAGCAGACTAATAATGATAGCTCAACAGCTTGGGAGATTAGGCGTCAACCTTAGATTTTCTTCGTCTGGAGAAGCCGCACATTATATCTCAATGCATGGATATGACTGCTTGACAATTCCTCCCGTCGAATTGGCTTGGAGTGTTAATGGGGGTTTTTCTGTAAAAGATAGCATTGCAAGAATCCCCTCGTTTTTTGCAAATTTCTGCAGACAATTAAATATCGAAGTTCGAAGCCTGGTTGAATATCGGCCTAATATTGTCGTGTCCGACACTAGACTGTCCCCAGTCCTGTCAGGCAAATTGGTAGGAATACCTTCCATAGTTATTTTAAACCAGTTAAAGCTGCTATTGTCGCCACGCTTGAGAGAGTTGAGGGTCGCAAGGTTGTACGAAAAAATAAATGGTGAGATTCTGGGAACAATGTGGTCCCTTGCAGACAAGATTATTGTGCCTGACCTCCCTCCCCCCTTTACCCTAGCAGAAGATACTACTTGTGATACAAGTACTGTAACAAAAAAATTAAAATACGTGGGTTTCACCGTACCAAGAATCCCCGTAGAGGATGGTTCTATAGGATCTGTCGAAAAAAATCTTGGATTTCAACGAAGCAAGCCGCTAGTTTTCGTTCACATCAGCGGTCCTAGCGACACCCGAATGGGGCTAGTCAGAACCATAATGGATGCATGCAAGGATCTTGGACCTGAGATCCAATACGTAATTTCGGAAGGCAACCCGAAAGGAGATACTCGTCCCAGGAAGCTTTCCGGCTCAGGATGGTACTACGAGTGGTGTCCAGTTAAAGATGAGATTTTTGCGATGAGCAATGTGCTTGTACTCAGAGGTGGACATGCTGCTCTGTCTCAGGCTATTCAGTTTGGCAAACCCGTTCTAACCATTCCGATCGAAAATCACGGTGAACAGTTAGGCAATTCCCACAAGATTGCCAAGATTGGCGCCGCAATTGAGCTGGACCCTCAAAGGCTTAATGCCATTGAAGTTAAAAATGCAATACATCAACTAATCAATGATTCACAATACCAACGAAAAGCAGAGATGTTGATGAAACTTGCGGAAAAACTAGATGGCGTCGAGAATATCATGAAGATAGTTCGGCCCTACCTTAAATGAGATTTTCTTCATGTTCTTCAAAGCAAATTTGGTCATAGTTTCTATTGCTTTGCGCTGCTTTGCATAGTCTTGTTTTGTGAACCTAGCTAGGTTCTCAATTTTGGAAACTTGTTCCGTAGGTTGCATTATGAGCAGTTTATCTTTTTGTATGCCTAGTTCTGCTGTAATATCATACGTATTCCTCTCTGGGAGCAAAAGAGGCGTCAATGGGATTTTATTGGAAGATATGATTTTCTTGAAAGTTGATTCAATCAGCCACAAAGGATGAATCGCCACATTCATTGGAATGGCTAACCCGTCCCCTCTGAGAGCAGTGAGAACTTCGATAGCCACGATGTCTTTAAGGGTCTGCATGCCCCGGTATTTCTGGTGGGCGCGCTAGGGCTGTTCTCTTAGGCGTCACCAGATCTCCACGATGACCGATATGACTCGGGAGTTCCATCTTTGAAACCCTGATAGAACACCTCGAAACATTCATCCTATCAGCTACAATGCCGAAAGTCCTCACGTTTTGTCTTAAGTCGTCTTCATCAGTATAAAATATAACGATGTCCACCAAAAAGCCGTACCTTAATACCGCCAAGCAACAAATTGCTGAAAGTAGGCTGTAGATTGGGCATAATATTTTTTCCTCCTGGCACCCGAAGGGCAGACCTCCCGGCCCCTCATCTATTTCGATACATATGTATGAAGATTTTTTGCCAACATATGACTCGATAGTCCTATTGGCTTCTAACTCGTTCTTTGCAGGTCGTGCGAGTGCTGATGAAGTGGCAGGTCTATGAACGGAGAGAGATGATTTTGATGAAGCTGGTGATTCAGTTCGCAATGCAACAATCAGATCGCCTGTGGAACCAAACTCTAAATCTCTAGGTTTGTAATTGACATTTGCATCTCGACTAATCTGGACCTTAACAAAGAATTTCTCCGAGGGCAAAATTTTTAGTTTTCCAACGTTGACGATTTGAGCTGAAACATCTTCAAAGTTAACACTAGGTACCTGTCTGGCAATTGCTACTTTATCTATTCCAAACATATCTCTGACAATCGCTGCTCCTTGCACGACGTCGTCCAGCTCGAATACAAAATATTCACAATTTGCGATCTCCTCTATGGCGGTTTTTTTTAACTGGATGATGTTCTTTGATCGAAACTGTGCCCGAATATTAGCGACCAATTTATCCATTCTTCCTTCCGAGAAACGTGACGGAAAGGCTAACAATACTGATTTAACCTTGTGTCCCTTACTCTTCTTTGCCGTCTTCTGACTATTTCTTTTATCTTTCTTTGTGGTCATCAGACTATTTCTTTTATCTTTCCCTTGCCCATAGTTTTCCTAAACTGATCTTCTTTTCAACTCAACTTCTTTCTTTGACTTTACGTCCTTGCAAATCAAAGCTGGCTTATGGCATCCTCGATACTGTTCCTATCCAAGGCATTTGGTGTTTGTTCTATATATTTGAGCAAGTCTTCCTTGGCACCAGAATTATTCTCAAGTTGGATCCTAGCAAGGGCACGATTTTTGTATATTGGTCCGAACCGATATGGGTTGACGGAAATTGCTTTTGTGTAATATTCTTCGGCCTTCATGTAGTCCTTGTTTTTCAGGTAGTAATTCCCAAGACCGCGGTAAGCGAGATAGTATGTAGCATTCAGCGCGATTGTCTTTTCGTAACACGATACGGCCTCTTTTGTGTTGGTCTCGTTATATATGCCAGCTAACAGACACCATGCTTGCGGGTTGTCATTGTCCAACTTGACCGCACTTT
>AF_2010_repII_A001DRAFT_10000094_pt1 | contig 14285 bp, 11 predicted proteins | sample AmaForreplIIA001_FD_9190 | JGI IMG/M metagenome (IMG submission 9190)
GACCGTAAATAGACGGAGGGTCCGGACTCGGTCGTGTGATAGCGGATTGTAAGTCTTCAAACATGTCCTTCATCCATTGGGGCACTCAATCAAAGCCTCGTTCAATTTTTTTGCTCCCCGGCACCCCAAACAAAAACTTGAATTTTTGATTTTAAATCAAAAGAATCGTTCTTTCCGCTTCGCACTTCGAGGGACGATGTCACGAAAAACATGGCAAATCCGCATCGAGACGCAGATGCGGCTGTCGTGCAATCGCGATGTGTTCCTGCTCCAGGGAAATCTACGCGCGCGGGAAGGCGCGAACGAGATCTGTCATCGCGGTTGGGATCGCTCTATTCCTCGAGATTTGTTATGAACCAACCCCGCGGCATGTGAGGCAGTAGGGACAACCCAGCATGCCTTCCTTTCTAGACGACCGAGTCGACAGCGACGCAATCCTCGAAGATATCCGCAACATCGTGGAAATCGAGAGCCCTTCGCGCAACGCTGCGGGCGTCAACCGCGTGCTCGAAACAATCGCAAAGTCGTTCGAGGGAACGGGCACCGCCGCCTGCGAGCGCGAGTCAACGACGGATTCGCTCGGCGACATTCTTCGCGTGCGCTGTGATCCCACGCGCCACGAGCCGGGCATCCTGGTGCTCAGCCACATGGATACGGTACATCCGGTCGGTACGCTCGCCAGCAAGCTTGCGTATCGTCGCGAGGGCGACCGGGTTTACGGTCCAGGCATTTACGACATGAAAGGAGGGCTGATCCTCGCAGTCGCGGCGTTTCGCCGAATTGCGCAGGAGAAGCGGCGCACGAAATTGCCGATCACGTTCCTGTTGACGCCAGATGAAGAGTTGAGCAGCCCGGTCTCACGCAGCCTCATTGAACGCGAGGCGCGCGGCCAGCGTTACGTGCTCGTCACCGAGCCGGCGCGCGCCGGCGGCAAGATCGTGACCGAGCGCAAGGGCATAGGCGTCTTCGTGATCCGCACCCGGGGCAGGCCCGCGCATGCCGGTGGCGAGCCGGACAAGGGCCGCAACGCGATCGTCGCCATGGCGGAGATCGTGCTTGCGATCAGTGGGCTCAACGATCCTGCGCGCGGGATTACGACGAATGTCGGGTTGATCGTGGGCGGCACCGCGCGCAATACGGTCGCGGAAGAATGCACGATCGAGGTGGACCTGCGTTTCTGCGACGGTGCGAGCGCAGGCGAGGTGGAGGCTAGGATCAAGGCCTTGAAATCGTCGCGACCCGATATCGAAACGACCGTGACGGGCAAGATCACGCGGCCGCCTTTCGTGCGTGACCGCGCCGTCAACCTTCTGTTCGAGAAGGCCGCGGCCATCGCCAAGGAGATCGGCTTTACGCTGCAGAGCTCACCACGAGTGGGTGGTGGATCGGACGGGAATTTCACGGCCGCGATGGGCATCCCGACGTTGGATGGACTCGGCGTCGATGGCGACGGCGCGCATACCAACGATGAATACATGCTGTTCTCCTCGATCGAGCCGCGCACGCGCTTGTTGCAGGGTCTGATGGAGCGGTTGGAGTAACGCGCGCAAAACGATGCCGCCCCTACGCATTTGATGGAGCTGTGGATGCCGCCATTGGATGAATTACTGGCGCTGTCGTCCGTCGAAATGCGCCGGCGCATTGGAACGAAGGAAATCTCTCCAGTCGAGCTCGTGGAGGCATCGATCGCCCGCATCGAGGCGCTCGATCCGACGGTCAACGCGATCGCGGCGAGAAATTTTGCACGCGCGCGCAAGCTTGCGGTGAGTGCCGAGTCAGCCGCTCGCAAGGGCGAGCAACTCGGGGCGCTGCACGGCTTGCCGACCGGCATCAAGGATCTGCATGAGACCGCCGGGCTGCTGACCACCTACGGCTCGCCGCTCTATCGTGACCATGTGCCGGCGCATGACGCGGCCATGGTCGCGCTCGTGCGCAAGGCAGGCGCAATCATTCTCTGCAAGACCAACGTGCCGGAATTTGGCGCGGGCGCCAATACGCGCAATGCCGTTTGGGGCGCAACCGGAAATCCCTTCGACCCGCGGCTCAATGCCGGCGGCTCCTCGGGCGGCTCGGCGGTCGCGCTCGCCTGCGACATGCTCCCGGTTTGCACCGGCTCCGATACTGGCGGGTCCTTGCGGATCCCAGCCGCGATCTGCGGCGTCGTGGGTTTTCGTCCCTCGCCGGGCGTTGTGCCGATGGATGGCCGGCCGCTCGGCTGGACGCCGATCTCGGTGCTGGGCCCCATGGGCCGCAGCGTCGCGGATCTGCGGCTTCTATTCTCGGCGCAGATCGGAATGGACGACCGCGAGCCGTTGGCGTTCCCGCTCGATCCAGCTGCGATCGCAACCGCGCGGCCGGTGGATCTCGGTCGGCTGCACGTCGCTCTCACCGAAGATTTTGGACAGTCCCCCGTGAGTGCCGAGATACGCCGTGTCTTCCGCAGCCGCATCGCGGCCATGCGGCGACTTTTCCGCACGTGTGACGAGGTCCAATTCGATTTCGGCGAGGCAGATGATTGCTTCGATGTCGTGCGCGCCCAAAGCTACGTCGACCGCTATCGCGACGCCTACGCCAAAGACCCTGACTCGCTCGGCCCCAATGTCCGCGTCAACTACGAAATGGCAGCGCGCATGACGCTCGCCGACATGGCCTGGGCGCACGCCGAGCAGACGCGAATTTTCCGGCGCTTCCAATCAACCTTCCGCGACTACGACCTGGTGTTGTCGCCGACGGTGGGAGTGACGCCGTTCCCGTGGAGCGAGCTCTACCTCGAGGAGCTCGAAGGGGAGCGGCTGCGCAACTATTATCACTGGCTCGCCTTGACCTACTTTGTCACGCTCGTCACCAATCCGGCGATTTCCATTCCCTGCGGGGTCGACGAGCACGCGATGCCTTTCGGCTTGCAGGTCACGGGTCGCTTTCACGGTGATCAGGATCTTCTCGACGCGGCTGAGGCAATGGAACAGGCCTTTGCCAATATTCCAGGGCTGCAACGTCCGCGCCCCGACATTGGCAAACTCGCCAAGCCGACGATCGATCTTAAAGCGATTGCGACTCACCCGCCCTTAGAGGCTGCGAATGCTGATTGAGTGATGAAAATGATCAGGGACTGGATGGCGCTCCTGCACGCAAGGGGGGTGGCAATGCCGGCAAAGCTCGCTCTCGCCGCTCTCATCGCTCTCGCTGGCCCTGCGGGAGCGGCTGAGCCCTATCCCGATCATCCCATCACGCTCATCGTGCCCTACGCGGCTGGTGGCAGCTCGGATGTGCTCGCTCGCCTCATCGGTGAGCGGATGTCGAAATCGCTCGGCCAGCAAGTCGTCATCGACAACCGTGCCGGCGCCGGCAGCCGCCTCGGCACTGAGCTCGCTGCCAAGTCCGCGGCGGACGGCTACACCCTCCTGCTCGCCGATATGCCGCACGCCATCGTTCCGGCGATCCAGAAGGGGGTGCATTACGATCCAGTCCAGGATTTCACGCCGATCGGCCTCATCGGCACCGCCTCGATGGTTTTTTTCGTCAATCCTGCCGTCAAGGCGCAGACGGTCCGGGACTTCGTCGCACTCGCGAAAGCAGATCCGGGAAAAATCACTATTGCCTCCGGCGGGATCGGCAGCGCTACTCACCTCACCGCCGAGCTTTTTCAGGCCAAAGCCGGCATCAAGCTCGTGCATGTGCCGTTTCGCGGCGCGGGCCCTGCCATGAACGATCTTGTCGCCGGTCACGTGCAGTCGGGCTTCACCACGCTCGCAACGGCGAGCTCCGTTCTCGACCGGGTTCGCGCGCTCGCGGTCGCGAGCAAAACGCGGCTGCCCACGCTGACGAGTGTCCCGACCTTCATGGAAAGCGGCATCGACCTCGTGGTCGAGCACTGGTGGGGCGTGCTCGCTCCAGCCGGCCTGCCGCGAGAGATCGCCGCACATCTGACGGAAGAGCTAAAAGCCATTCTCGAGTCGCAAGAATTCGCAGCGCGCCTCGAGCCGCTCGGGGTCACGGTCTCCCATGCGACACCCGAGCAATTCCGCGGCTTGATCGAGAGCGATACGGCACGCTGGGCTGATATCGTCAAGTCGGTCGGGATCAGCGTCCCGTGACCGAGGCCGCATCGCCGGGGCGTGCGCTCTCCGCGCCTGCGAGTCCCAGCCACACGCTGATGTGGGCGGACTTTCAGGCGTTGTGCGATCTGGGAGGCCGCGTCGCCGGTTCGGCCAGCGAAGCAGCGGCTCTGGCCTTCGCGCAAGCGCGGCTGGCGGCCGTGCCAGGCGCAAAGGTCCGCGCCGATCCCGTGGAATATCCGGGCTGGCGGTGTCGCACCGCTCGACTGACTAGTGCGACGACGGGCATTGCGTTGCCATGCATGCCGCTTCTGGGCACGGCACCGGCGGCGGGCCTGGTCGCGGAAGTGCTCGATCTCGGCTTGGGCCGGCGTGAGGATTTCGAGCGGCACGCGAACCGCATCCGCGACCGGATTGTCATGGTTCGTCACGAATATCCTTTCATGAGCGCCCATGTGCACCGCCGCCTCAAGCTCCAATTGGCGCAGCAGATGGGCGCGGCCGGTTTTTTGATCGCCTATCCGGAAGCCGGCGTCGGCGCCGTCTCGGGGTCGAGTGGACGCAACGGTGGCGCCGGCATCCCGGCGCTCGGCGTCGGCGCCGAAGCGGCGGACGCGTTCCGTGCTTTGCCCGACGGCACGCTGCCAGCGGCCCGCATGGTCATCGAGGTTGACGATCATCCCGCCCGCACGCGCATGCTGGTTGCCGACCTGCCGGGCCGAGGCCCGGATTTGGTCGTGGTGAGCGCGCATATCGACGGACACCCCCATGGCGAAAGCGCGATGGACAACGCCACCGGCGTCGCGGTCGCGCTTTCCCTTGCACGCTTGCTCGCGCCGCACGTATCCGAATGTCCGCGCGGCTTGCGCATATGCCTGTTCAGCGCGGAGGAATGGGCGCTCGCCGGATCGCGTATCTGGCTCGAACAAATGGACGAGGCCGCGCGGCGGTCGATGCTCATCAACATCAACCTCGATTCAGTCGGCGGCGCACATGGCTTGACCGCGCTCACGTCCGGCTTCGAACGTCTGGATGCCTGGGTCAAGGCGACCGCTGCGCGCGCCGATCTGCCGATCGCGACGCACTTGCCGCTCATGGCCAATTCCGATCACGCCAACTTTGCGGGGCACGGCATTCCCGCCGTCCGGCTGATCGCAGGCTTCAATGCACCCGACAGCAATCTTCGTCTCGTGCTGACCGCCGCCGACACCCGCGACAAAGTACGCAAGGCCGAACTCGATGAGGCGTTGAGAATCGCGACGGCGCTGACGTGGCCGGCGTTGACCGCCGCCGATGCAACATTGTCGATCATCAGCGAGTAAATCGGCAGCGACGCTCGCTTTGCTCCGAAAGCGGACAAATGGATAGCCGTTTCGGTAGGTCCAGCTTTGTGCAACAACCTGCCATGAGCAGAGGCAGCAATCTGAGTGAGAGGGGGCTTCAACTGCTGGGCGTGACCATCGCCGTCCGCGCGCGGGAGACCGATCTCGCCTGGGTCACCATGGCAAAATCCGTATGTAGAGCGTCTGATTGGCACCGTGCGACGCGAGTGCCGCGATCGGATGCTGATCTTTGGCGAGGCGCACCTACGACGAGTTCTTACTTCTTATGCGGCGTATTACCATCAGGTGCGCACGCACTTGGCCTTGGGCAAAGACACGCCGCTGGGTCGGGCGGTCCGGTGTCATTGTTGCCCTCCCGATCGCCTGCACCACCATTACGTTCGGATATAATTTTCGGAAGGGACAGCCTTTTGGAGTATGCCCGATGAATGAGCCGACGAGGCATCAAGCCGATACAGCACGGAAAACGAAGGTCATTGAAGCCGCGATGGATGCCGTTCTCCATCAGGAACCCATGGCAATCTCCCTGTTCGATGAACTGCGCGAGAAAACAACCAAAGGAAAAGGCGTCTTCCGCGACGCCTACGGTGAAGGGGAAAATTTCGCTCATCGCCTTGTTGCTGCGAAAGCGGGTGGACTTGGTTTGCTCATCGACCACGACGCGGCTGCCAATACCTACATGACGATGCCCGGACGTGATCGTCGCGCTCCGCGCGTCATCATTGGCTCCCATCTCGATTCGGTGCCGGACGGTGGCAATTTTGACGGCTCGGCGGGCGTTGTGGCCGGAATGATTGCGATTGCCGCGTTGAAGTCTGCTGAGTTCCGGCCCATGCGCGACATTACAGTAATGGCGATCCGCGCCGAGGAAAGCGTGTGGTTCAATACGACATATTTCGGCAGCCGGGCAGCCTTAGGTAGATTTCCGGTCGAGTCGCTGGATACGCTGCGGCGGTTCGATACGGGATATCCATTGAGTAAACATCTCAAACAGGCTGGGGGCGATCCCGATGCGCTGCGCACGGGCCAGCCATATCTCAGTGCATCTGAGATCCTCGCATATCTTGAGGTGCACATCGAACAAGGGCCGGTGCTCGAGACGGAAAATTTGCCGATCGGTATCGTCACCGGCATCCGTGGCAATTACCGACACCCAGCAATCAAGATTTACGGCGAATATAACCACTGCGGGAGCGTGCCACGAGCTTACCGGCGCGACAGCGTCGTGGCCGCCTGCGAATTCGTGCAGGCACTCGATCGGTTGTGGGGCGACTGGGAGCGTGAAGGCAAGGACATGGCGTTCACGGTCGGGAAGCTGTACACCGACCCTGCGCGACACGCGCTCACGAAGATTGCTGGCGAGGCCACGTTCAGCCTCGATATGCGTAGCCTCGATCCAGACCTGCTCAATGAGTTGGAGGGACGGGTAAAGACGATCGCCGCGGAAATCATGGAGCGCCGAGGCGTTACGATCGACCTCAGTTCTTTCACGCGAGCCGAAGTCGGCAGGGTCAATCCATCGATTTTTCGTGCCTTGTGCGAAGGCGCAGAGGTACTGAATATTCCGATTCGTTCAATCGCAAGCGGTGCATCCCACGATGCGGCCGCTTTCGCGCTGGCCGGCATTCCGATGGGAATGCTCTTCATTCGTAATGCCAACGGCAGCCATAATCCGGACGAGAAAATGGAGATCAGGGATCTGCTCGAGGCCGCGCGGCTGCTCACCTGGTGGCTGGTTGAGAAGGGCAGCGCATGACCATGGGTCGTCAGCACCGGCGCGACAGTCGAGAACGATAATGGCAGAGATGAGCCGGCGCCGTAGCCCTTGAAGATACCGCCTGGTGAACAGGAGGAGCACATGGCTGGATATGATGTTCTCATCCGGCACGGCACTGTCGTGACGGCGAGCGACACGACCCGATGCGATGTGGCGATCAGGGACGGAAAAATCGCCGGGCTCGGCCAGGATTTTGGCCCGGCCACGCGCGTGATCGATGCAGCAGGCAAGCTCGTGTTGCCGGGCGGCGTGGAGGGGCACTGCCACATCGAGCAGATGGGCTCACTCGGGGTGATGACTGCCGATGATTTCTACACCGGCACCGTATCTGCCGTGTTCGGCGGGACCACCTCCGTCCTCGCGTTTGCAGCTCAGCATCGAGGCCAATCGCTGCGGGCAGTCGTGGAAGACAATCTTACCCGTGCACGTTCAAAGGCGGTCATCGATTACGGCTTTCACCTAATCATCTCCGACCCGACCCCGAACGCGCTGGGACAGGAGCTGCCTGCGCTAATCAAGGACGGTTTCTCTTCGTTCAAGATCTACATGACGTACGACAAGCTACGACTGGACGACCTCCAAATTCTCGATGTACTCGCGGTCGCAAAGCAACACGCCGCCTTCGTTCTAGTTCATGCCGAAAACCACGACATGATCCGCTGGTTGCGGCAGCGTCTGATCGATCGTGGTCATACTGCGCCCCGATATCACGCGGTGAGTCATCCACGAGTTGCCGAGGGCGAGGCGGTCCAGCGCGCGATTGCCCTGTCGCGCGTGGTGGACGTACCGATCCTGATCGTTCACGTCTCCACCGAAGATGCGATGAATGAGATCCGCGCGGCGCAAACTGCGGGCCTGAAGATCTATGGCGAGACCTGTCCCCAATATCTGTTCCTGACCGCGGATGATCTCGATCGCGACGGGATGGAAGGTGCCAAGTTTTGCTGCAGTCCGCCACTTCGCGACAAGCGGTCCCAGGAGGCGATCTGGCGAGGCATTCGCAACGGCACCTTTCAGGTGGTTTCCTCCGACCACGCCCCCTACCGCTTTGATGCAACCGGGAAGCTGAGCGCCGGCCCGAATCCTCCCTTCGTTCAGATCGCCAACGGGATTCCCGGAATCGAGCTGCGTCTTCCGTTGCTTTTTTCTGAAGGCGTCGGCACGGGCCGGATCGACCTCAATCGGTTTGTGGCACTAACAGCTACGAATCCGGCCAAGATCTATGGTCTGTATCCCAGAAAGGGAACGATCGCGGTCGGCGCGGACGCCGATATTGCGATCTGGGATCCGGACAAAGCGGTGACGGTTACTTACGACATGCTTCACGACGCCAGCGGCTACACTCCTTATGAAGGCCTTAAGCTGAAAGGCTGGCCGGTCATGACGTTGAGCCGCGGCCGAATCGCCGTGGAAAACAATCAGCTCAATATCGAAAGAGGCACCGGCGAGTTTCTCGCCCGGACGGCATCGGAGGCGGCACGGCCGGGGGGCGTGCTCGAGCCGGAAATGGATCAAGCACGCAATTTCGGCGCCGACCTTATGCCGGAAACTCAGAATGGCCGTTGAAGCGTTGCACTCATCGGCAAGATGGAGACGGGGATGATCTGGCGTGAAAAGCCTATCCGCTTTGGTGTCAATTTTCTCCCCAACCACCCGTTGGAGCTTCTGGACTGGGTCAAGGTAGCCGAAGAAAGCGGATTCGATATCGCAGGCATCGCAGACTCGCAGTCCCTGTACCGGGACGTGTATGTGTGCCAGGCCTTGGTGGCCACCAACACGCGCCGGATTCGCTTCGGCTCGCGGGTCATTAACCCGATAACTCGCCATCCGGCGGTGGCTGCATGCGCGGCGGCATCGATCGAAGAACTCGCGCCGGGGCGGACCATGATTGGGATCGGCACCGGCGACAGCTCGGTCGACAACATCGGCGTACGCCCATCGACCCACGCGCAACTGATCGCCTATGTGAGGACCCTCCGCGAACTCCTCTCCAGCGGCCATTCCCGGTACAACGGCGCGTCCTGCAATCAGACTTGGTTCCGCGGCCGCATACCGATCTACATCGCAGCGTCTGGGCCGAAGACCTTGCAGCTCGCCGGCGAGATCGCCGATGGGGTGGTTATCAACACGGGACTCCTTCCCGACATCATCAAAGATTCGATCGAGCAGGTGAAGGTCGGCTGCGCGCATGCTGGGCGGAGCATCGAGGACGTTGACATGTGGTGGCTGCCCTTAACCAACGTGGCCGACGACAGGGCCAGGGCAATCGATGAAATCGCGATGACGCTCGCCTCGGCCGGAAGTCACCTGTCGCGATTCACCACCAGAGGGAAGCACATTCCCGATGACCTGTTGGATAGAATCAAGCGGCTTGGGGAACGTTATAAGTCCGATCAGCACGATAAGCCCGATAGTAGCAACCGCGAGCTGATCAAAGAGCTGGGGCTTCTCGATTATCTCGCCGACCGGTTCTCTATCGCCGGGACGCCAAATGATTGCATTCGGAAGCTCGAGCCGGCGATCGACGCGGGTGCGCGCCAGTTCTGGATGAGCATCCATTTTGACCACAAGGCGCAATTCATGCGCGAATGGGCGCGCACGGTTATGCCGGCGTTCCGCTGAGGCCGGATGGCTGCCGAAAACCATGCGTCCGAGGCGACGCCGGCGGCCCTCAGACCGTCTCTGTATCGGGCCGACACGCCGACGACTCTTTCGCAGCGGACAGAATGCCCGGTCGTTTCCGCTCGATCTGTCGGCGAGCACGCTGACGAATCGCTGACTTACACGCGATAGGCGCCGAAGCTTCGAGCGGATCAGACACATTTTGGCTTCAGTCTTCGGCTCGAAGGCGCGCACTACGAGATTGGAAAATACCGCCTCGCCCATCAAGACGAATTGGTCGACGATCGCGATTCCGGCGCCCGTCTGGGCCAATGCGCAGGCGGTCTCGCCAGTAACGCACCTCGATATTGATCTTGCGGGCGCAACCAGAGTGGGCAAATGCCGCCTCGATTTGCTACCCAAGACGGTGTCGCGGCTTAACGAAATAAGTGGCAAGTCGGCGATGCGCGCGAGGGAGCGCTCTCAAGCCCGCGCTCAACTTTAAACCGAGACTAGCGCTTCACGGGCCGTTATCTGTCGGGGCTTCACCTTGTGGGTCGTCCCAAGCTGTCGATAATGGGCCATCATCCGTTTGAGCCTCGAACACCAATGGATCTCAGGCATCTCGAAGTTCTCAACGCGGTCATGAGGGTCCGTCGGCGCCACTCATCTGCTGTGTGCTTCGCAACCGAGCGTCAGCAACACGATCCGGCAATCTGGAAGACATGCTCGGATTTGACCTGTTCGACAGGGTAAAGGGCAGACTAGTCCCGACTGAAGAAGCGAAGATGCTGTTCAAGCAGACTCAGGATGTCTTCGCCGCCTTCGCCAATACTCGGTGGATGGTGGGGGAAATCCAAGGCAATCGGCGCGCTTCACTAACTTTGGCAAAAATCATCCGCTGTCAGCGGAACCGTCTCGCAACCGTTGAGGCAAACCAAATAAAACACGCGTCCAGCCATATAGGGCTGCCAGGACGAACGTTATTTCGCCGCGCGACAGCAGCCCAAGCTGGTCGTACTATTGATGCAGCGCCAACGACAGATTAACGTCGGCAAAGCAAGAACATGAGGAGATCGCCATGAGGATGCGGATGGTTGTCCCGACTATTGCGGTCCTGCTCGCGGTCAATTGCGCTTCGGCTGATGAGCGGCCGCTGCGAGCCGGCGTCGATGCCACTTTCGCCCCGCATGCGATGCCCAATTTGAGCGGCGGCGTCGAAGGGTTCAATATCGACCTTGGCAATGGCATTGCGCGCCGCCTTCGCCGCAAGCTCGAGATCGACGCGACGCAATTCTCTGGGCTCGTGCCCGGACTGCAGGCCGGAACGTACGACTTTCTGATAGCCCCGGTTACTGTCAACAAGGAACGGGCCGAGAGTCTGCTGTTTACAGAGGGCTACATCAACACGGATTTCCAGTTCGCGGTCAAAAGGGAAACGCCGGATATCAAGGATATGGCAGACCTGAAGGGTAAGACGATCGCGGTCAACAAAGGTTCGACCTACGACCTGTGGGCTCGTGAGAATTCGGCAAAATACGGCTGGAACGTCGAATCGTACGGGACTACGCCGGATGCGCTGCAGGCAATCGCATCGGGGCGCGCCTATGCGGTCCTGCTGGGCAACACTGCTGCGGCATGGGCGGTGAAGAATAATCCGATGCTTAAGCTCTCTTACCTCTATTCGACCGGACTGGTATTTGCCGTCCCGGTTCGAAAGGACAACGGGGAGCTCCGCAATCAGTTGGAGCTCGCCATCGAATGCATGAAGAACGACGGCGAGATAGCCAAAATCTCCGAGAAATGGTTCGGAAACAAGCCGGCTTTGGACTCCGCCGCAGTCAAGATTTACCCCGGCAATGGTGTGCCTGGCATGCCGGGCTATGATCCAACGCCGCACGAGTTGACCTGTCGCTGATCACGAGAAGCCGGGCATCGACTGCGATCATCAGAATCGTCACACCGAGAGAGCGCGCGTGACGGAACAACCGCTCCCCATACTCGAAGTACGTTCCCTGCGAAAAACCTTCGGCACGTTTAACGCTCTCAATGGAGTAGATTTGACCGTAGCTCCACAGGAGCTGGTCTTCATCATAGGGCCATCCGGGTCCGGAAAGAGCACGCTCCTGCGCTGCCTGAATCGTCTGGAGCAGCCCACGAGCGGCTCGATCTTTGTCGACGGCATCGATCTGCTGAGCCGCAAGACAAACATCAACCTCATGCGGCGGCGGATCGGAATGGTGTTTCAATCGTTGAATTTATATCCGCACATGACGGCTCGTGCGAACGTTACGCTGGCGTTGCGAAAAGTCCTCAAGATGAGTCGGGCAGAGGCGAACACGATCGCAACCGCCGCTCTTGAACGCGTCGGCCTCGCGGACAAGGCCGGCTCGTATCCGGCCGAACTATCAGGCGGGCAGCAGCAACGGGTGGCTATTGCCCGCGCTATAGCGCTAGAACCCAAGATCATGCTGTTTGACGAGCCGACTTCTTCGCTTGATCCAGAGCTTGCGGGCTCCGTCCTGGCAGTGATGAGGAAATTGCGAGACTCGGGCATGACTATGGTTGTCGTCAGCCATGAGATGCGCTTTGCGCGCGAGGCCGCAGACAGGATCATGTTCATGGAGAACGGCACCATTGCCGAGGAAGGTACGCCGGAGATTATCTTCGGACCAAACGCCAATACGAGGACCCGAGTCTTCGTTGCCGAAATCGTGCGGTGAGCGGGGAGCATGAGCGGCTGGTCCCTGTTCATCGATACATTCTTTCGGCCCGACCTCGTCGCCCAGTATCTGCCCGCGATCCTAAAGGCGGTGACAATCACCGTTCAGGTCGCCGTGCTCATCGTCGCGACCGGGCTGGCATCGGGCCTCATGCTGGCCGTCGCGAGGAGCTTCGGGCTCCGCGCCGTCAACCTGTGCATCATTATCTTCGCCGATGTGTTCCGGACGCTACCGCCTCTGGTGTTGGTGCTGCTCGTCTATTTCGGCCTGCCAAATGTCGGATTGACCCTGCCGAGCTTTGCGGTGCTCTGGCTGGTGCTGAGCGTGGTGCTCAGCGCATTCGCCGAGGAGATCCTGTGGGCGGGAATCTTGTCGGTACGCCGCGGACAGTGGGAAGCGGCGCGCTCCACGGGCCTGAACTTCGTGCAAACGTTGGCTTATGTGGTGCTGCCGCAGGCCATACGCCTGACCATTCCGCCTCTCACCAATCGCTCGATCGTCATCACCAAGAATGTGGCGCTGGGGAGCGTCATCGGCGTGCCGGAGATTCTGAACGTCGCCACGACGGCGCAAAGCTTTGTCGGTAATTGCACGCCTTTGACGCTCGGAGCCATTTGCTACGTCGTGCTTTTCATCCCCGTCGTGTTGCTGGGACGCTGGGTTGAGACCCGATTTGCCTGGGGGCGCGCCTGATGGATACGATCATCGAGCAGTTCTTCAACGTCGAGATCATGGCGCGGACATTCCCGATCATTCTGCGCGGTCTCGGTATGACGGTTCTCGTATGCATCGCGGTCGTTCCCCTCGGCCTGCTCGGCGGTCTCGCGGTGGGGTTTTCCATGCAGACCCGCTTCCGCCCCGTGCGCCTTTTGATTGCCGCTTTCGTTGACTTGTTTCGAGCCATTCCACCGCTCGTCCTGCTGATCTTCGTGCATTCCGGCCTGCCGTTCGCCGGCATCCAGCTCACTGCGTTTGGCTCGGTATGCCTCACATTCTTTCTCAATACGTCGGCCTATTATGGCGAGGTCTATCGGGCCGGAATCGAAAGCGTCGGTCTCGGCCAATGGCAGGCGGCGCGCTCGACCGGACTGACTGCAGGTCAGACCGGACTCTACGTTATCCTGCCGCAGGCAGTCCGCAACGTTCTGCCCGATCTGATCTCCAATACAATTGAAGTCGTCAAGCTAACCTCATTGGCAAGTGTCGTTGCCCTCCCGGAGATGTTGTACTCCTCCGACATGGCACGCGCCGTTACCTACAACGCTTCACCCATGACGCTCGCTGCGCTGATTTATTTGGTGTTGTTGTGGCCGCTCGTGCGTCTCGTCAGCCGTCTCGAACACCGCCTTGGCCACTAAGAGGAACGCAGACGACATGACGCACATTCTGCATTCATTGATCGGCGTTACCTATCCGCGAGCGTAGACCGGCAACAGTCGCTTCTGGCCGATCCTGGGCACTCCCGCCCACGTCATCGAGAAGATTAATACATCGATCAACGAATTCCTGCGTTCCGCGGAGGTAGAGGCAACACTCGCCATCTTTAACGCAAAACCAAAAATCGGCTCTCCGCAGGACTTCGCTAAATTCTGGCGTGCCGAAACGGGGAAATGGACGCCAGCTTGCCAGCCGCGCGCCCGGTATTTGGATCAATGGAACTCGCATCGCGATTGTTTGGTGTTGGCCGTCCCTGGTTCGAGTGCCCGGTGTGCGGTCAGCGTCGCAGGCACGTTTATTTGCGGGACACGATCGGCTGCCGCACCTGCCATCGTCTCGACTACGCCAC
>AF_2010_repII_A001DRAFT_10000096_pt1 | contig 14280 bp, 14 predicted proteins | sample AmaForreplIIA001_FD_9190 | JGI IMG/M metagenome (IMG submission 9190)
GTGCCGCAGCCAATTAGCTGCTTCACTGGCAAGATTGTCGTAACCGGCGCCCATGATCGCATCGCGCGAAAGATCTACATTCGTGCCGGAAGCTACGCCAATCCGGGATTTGATCGCGCGCTTGCGGCCGCGCAAGCGGATTCGTCGTGGCGTACTTACGAAGTGCCCTGCGGCCACGACGTGATGGTCGATGCGCCAGAGCGGCTCACCGAGATCTTACTGGAAGCGGCGAATTGAAACCGCGCTACTCGCCACGGCCGACGAAGTAATCGAATGAGGCCGGTTCCGCTGCATGTTTCCTTGGTCATTTTCGCCGAATCGGCCTTGCCGCGGCGCAGGCGACGCGTCCGCTTCGCTCCGCTTGCGACCGAATTATTTGCGCTGCAGCGAATGGCGCGAGGTGCCACTTCCGGACTCACGCACTGCAGCAAAAATGCTTCAGCATCGGCGGGGAAAGGCAACGTGAGTTAATCGACCGGCTGGCACCCATACGGGTGCTTACGATTTCAGGTATTCCGTCCTGTATTTGGGCCCGAGTTCTCTAGCCGTCCTCCTTCGCTGCTCCCGCTCCTGCTCGGTGAGGTTGGGTGGCGGCGCGGTGCGAGCATCAACCGGATCACCAATAGCCATGAAGAATTCTTCCTGTCCCGGCGGCGTGCACATGCAAAGCATTCGCGCTGCGCCACCGGAGATATTCTTGTAGAAGTGCGGCGCATTTGCAGGGGAAACCCCCGGTCGGGTTGCACGCAGATTTTTACTTCACGTCAGCATAAACAGGGCAGTCGCTGGCGCGAGGTGAGGAAACTTATCACCGAGCGACCATTAGCAGCATCAACGCTTGGCGCGCCTGACCTTCAGCAGTATTTTTTTTCAACGAGATGTACGCACGTTTTTGTCACCCTTCGGGGCTACAGAATCGATCGCTCGACGGCTTGCCGCCATCGTTACCCGCGACTGCGTTGTGGGCGTGGCCTTCCCGAAGGCGGGGTAGCCAAAACTCGTTGTTAATTGGTTGCGGATGAGGGCTGACACGAACCGCAATCCCGGGGTATCTGCTTTTCGAACAGAATTGAGGGGACGCGATGAACGAGAGTAACAAAACACGCATTGCACACCTGTCGGGACCGACGGCAACCATCCAGAACACGCCGCCGCTGGTCACGTCGAACAAAGCGCGCGCCAAGCGTGGTTTGCCATTGCTCAAGGACGCGGATGGCGAGCCCCTGCGGTATGACGCGCTACGGCCACAGCGCCTCGCGGCTCCGGTCAAGGTCTATGTCGAGCAGTTTTCCGCGCACCCGCTGGAATCCGACGTCGCCGAACTCTATGGGCCTGCCGACGGATACATCGGCGCGGACAGCGTATTCCGGGAGCGACGCCAGAGCGCCAGCGACAAGCCGGTCTACGAGATCGAGCTGAAGCCGGACGATGGCTTGTACCCGCTTCCCTATATGGCCACTCAGGCCGACGGATCGGCGTGGGAGGAGGAATGCACCGCGCCGGGCGCTGTCACCGGCCGCCAGGGCTTTTTCCCCGACGGTTCGCGCAGTTTCGAGGAGATCGATCGCCTGTCGATCGGCGTCGAAGGCACCGCGAGTCTGCTGTCCTCAATCGCAACAGTGGACTTTTATCGCGGCGTGCCGCCGGGTGGATACACCAAGGGCCTGCCAGCGCACCTGCGCAGCGACAAGGCCGGGGGGGAAATTCCTCCGGAAATTCGAGGCACCCATTTCTTCGGCTACAAGCCTTATCACCTCGCCGCCGGCCCGCCACGGCCGGCACTCGCAAAGGCGACTAACGACATGCAGGCGCTCTTGTCGAGTGGCGACTACGACGGCGTGATCTGGACCCAGGGCAGCCCGCAGGTCGAAGAGAGCGCCTACTGGTTCAATCTGCTGATCGATACGACCTTGCCAATCTGCGGCAACGCAGCGCAGCGTCCCCAGGGCCAGATCAGCGCTGACGGCCCGGCGAATATTGTGGACTCGGTTCGCTACATCCGTTCGCGAGTGTGGGCCGATGAGCAAGGCCGCGACCGCTGCGGCGTCGTGGTTATCCAGGATCAGCAGCTGTTTGCTGCCCGCGAGGTTACGAAGGTCGATGCGCGTCCCGGCGGCTATATCGCCGCCGGAGGTCACGGCGGCATCGTCGGCAACATCAGTCACACCGGCCGGATCGCACTCACGTACCTGCCGGTCTTCAAGCACACCTATCGGTCGGATCTGAAGATCAGCATCCTGCCGAACGCAGTGAAGGCGGCAAAGAGGGGTCCTCACGGCATCGAGATAGTGGATGTTAAGGTCAAAGACCGCAACGGCAAGCTCCTCTCCGACGCTATTCCGGTCGTCACGATCTCGGCCGACGGCAGCTATTCCGGAATGGCCTATGGACACGACACCTCGCCCGAGATCGACCTGATTGCCTCGATCGAGCACAAGCTCAGTCTCGGCCTGCTGACAGGCTTCGTCATCCAGGGTCTCGTGCCCTACGGTCGGACGCCGTCACACACCCGCAACAAGCTGATGCTAAAGGCTGCATTCAGCGGCATCCCGGTCGCGATCGCGGGCCGAGGCGCGCCCATGGGGTTTGCCGATCCGTCGGACTTCCAGATCGCCGCCACTAATCTCACCGCCAACAAGGCCCGTTTCCTATTGATGGCCTGTCTGCTGAAGTTCGGGAGCCTGCCAGCGGCGAGGGATCCNNANAAGCCGACAAGCGCGGAGTTGGATGCCATCCGCAAGGCCGTCGCAGCCTATCAGGCGGTGTTCGATACACACTGATTGTGGCTCGGAAATCCAAGCACCCAGAGTGGCGTCGCGGATCGTTGCACGTGGGCGATCTTAAGCTGTTCAAGCGCCACTTCGGCGCATTCGTGTCCGGCTCGTCGGACCTGCATGCGATATTGCAGGTGCGCAATATTGATACCNTCATCGTCACCGCCACCGCCACCAACGTCTGCTGTGAATCAACGGCACGCTATGCGATGATGCTGAGTTACAAGGTCATCTTTGTCTCGGACGGAAACGCGACTGAGCACAATGCCACGCTCGGCAACATGCTGGCCATGTTTGCGGACGTAATAAGCACGCGCGAGGTGGTGGAATGCCTCGCCAAGGCGACGATCAAGCCGCCTAACAAGGGTCGGTCGCGGTTCACTGTGCTTGCGGCGTTCTCCTGAAAACTCAACTCGACAGGATATCTCATGCACAAGTTCACGCTCCCTCAGGCTGCGATCGATCGCTCCATCGCCAATCGGGGCGTGGCGCATCCTTTCGGCATCTTGAATCCAGCCAAGACTGCGATGGTCGTCATCGACATGCAGAACTATTTCGTGGCGCCTGGCGCCCAGGGCGAGATTTCGATGGCGCGGCAAATCGTTCCCGCCATCAATCGCCTGGCCCAGGCGATGCGCGCCGCGAAGAGTAACGTCATCTGGGTTCAGAACAGCACCAACGGCACGCGGGAATCTTGGTCGGTGCTGGCCAATCACCTGATGACGCCTGCGCGGGCAGCACATCGTTGGGCAGCCATGGATGAAGGAGCTGAGGGATTCAAGCTGTGGCCTGCGCTGGATGCCAGGCCGGAGGATTTCTACATCATCAAAAAACGGTTCAGCGCCTTCATACAAGGCAGTTCAAACATCGAGGCCTTTTGCGGGGGGCGCGGCATCGACACGCTGCTGGTCGCGGGCACGGCTTCCAACGGCTGCTGCGAGTCAACGGCGCGGGATGCTGTGATGCTCAATTTCAAGGTGGCCATGATCAGCGACGCCAGTGCCACCGAAACCGATGACCTACACAACATTAGCCTGCAATTCTTCTATCAGGTCTATGGCGACGTGCTGACGGTGGACGAAGCGATTGCTGGTTTAATGGCGGCCGCACCGGAGCGGCTGCGCTCCGCCTAATCGGCATTGAGCAGCCGCGACGATGTCCGGCGACGTCACTGTGTGCTAAGTTGCGATCCGTGGAGCATTCCTTTCAGCAGGTATCGCTCTGCGGTTGTGACCGCCGTGTACATGACCAAAGCCAGAACCGACAAAACAACGACCCCGACCCAGACAAGGTTGATATCCATGATCTGACCGGCATAGAGGATCATGCGGCCGACGCCGTAGCGCGACGCGATGAATTCGCCGACGATTGCTCCGGCCAGCGCCAGTCCGATATTGACGCGAAGACTGCTCACGATCCAAGGCATGGTCCACGGCACAACGACCTTCGCGAAGACCTGGAAGCGCGAAGCGCCCAAGGAGAACAGCAATGTCTCTAGGTCTTTGTCTACGCTTTTTACGCCTCCATACGCCGCCAACGCTGCCGGAACGATCGTCAGCGCCACCGCGAGGGCGACCTTCGACTGGAAACCGATCCCGAAGAGGATGATCAGGATAGGTGCGAGCGCGAGTTTCGGTATGGCGTTGAACGTCACCAAGTACGGCTCGCTAACGCGCCCGTAGACCTGCGACCACCACGTCGAGAGACCGAGCACGGCTCCGGCGGTTACGCCGATGAGAAAGCCAACGATCGTTGATGCCGACGTGTATCCGATATCGACATATAGCGTGCCCTGCGTTGCCGCCACGTAGGCGGTATTCACGATGGTCGTAGGATTCGAGAAATAGTAGGGGTCAATGATCTTCAGACGCGTAAGGATCTCCCAGCCCAGAACGAGGCCGATGCCGAGAGCCCAGCGCCAAATGGCCGAGCATCGACGAATGCGTCGCTCGGCGATCTCGTCGTCATCAACGACGGTGGTCGGTTCAGGATCGTTCATCTCATCAAACCCTGGCGTTCGGCGATGCGAGCTTCGTCGTTGAGCAAGTCGAGAAGTTGCCGCTTTTGGTCCATGAATGAGGAGCTCGTAACGGCTTCCTGATCACGCGGCCGTGGGAGGATGACCTCGATGTGTGCCTTTATTCGGCCTGGGCGAGCGGTAAACACATAGATTTCGTCCGACAGGTAGATGGCTTCATCAATGTCATGCGTGACGAACAGGATGGTCTTGCCGAAATCGTTCCATATCTCAAGCAACCAACTCTGCATGAGCAGGCGAGTCTGCGCATCGAGGGCGCCGAAGGGCTCATCGAGCAATACAACGTCGCGTTCGTACAACATAGTTCGCAACAAGCTGGTACGTTGCCGCATTCCGCCCGAGAGTTCGTGCGGATAGTGATGTTCGAAGCCGCCGAGCCCATATCGTTCGATCAACGGCTGCGCGCGGGCGATCGCTTCCCGCCTTGCTATGCCGCGAACTTCCGCTGCGAGGATGATGTTGCCGATAATTGTTCGCCAGGGCAGCAAAAGACCCTTCTGCAGCATGTAAGCGACGTAGCCCGGTCGTCCGACGATGCTCGTGCCGTCGGCCAGCACGTCGCCCGTGGTCGGCCGCAACAGGCCGGCAATGATATTGAACAGCGTCGATTTACCGCAACCACTAGGCCCGATCAGGCTGATGAGTCGCCCTTCGGGAATCGTGAGGGATACGGGGTCAAGAGCGCGGACCGTCCGGCCGTCGCGCTTGAAAATTTTTGAAACCGTCCGAACCTCAAGCTTGCCGACCCCGATCACCCCTGCTGTCTCGGTCATGGTCGCCGCTGCACTCCAACGATCTGAGCACGAGTATGGGTTAATTTCGAAATCATCGTCCTAGTTTCAATCTGGAGGGGGGGTCATATCGTGGTGAGCACTGGAAACGATCTTTGGGGGGCTATCCTAACTGCTGCGAGCACCTCGTCCAATCCTGAGCGTTGTCGCATTGCGCGTTGCTGCGTTTAGCCGATAAAGTGGCAATTGGGATTGATGTCGGTCCACGGAGGTATCGAAAGGTGATTAGCCATGTCGTCGAATCTGCAATCGTCACATAGGCTCACGCGTCGCGCTGCGATCGCAAGCGCCGTTGCGACGGGCATCGCCGCCGGGTCGCGGCCGGTCTTCGCGCAGAGCCTGAAGACGTTGGTCATTGCCGAGCCCGTTCACAATCTGGGCTACGCGCCGGTCTACATCGCGGCGGATCAGGGCTTCTTCAAGAATCGCGGGCTGGACGTTTCAATGCTGCAAGCCGCGAACGGCTCGCACGTTACCGCGCTGGTAAGCGGCCAGGTCTGGGGGAATATCGGCGGGCCGGAATCCAATGCCATGGCGAACGTCGGAAAGGCCGATCCGTTAAAGACGATCTGCAATCTGGTCAATCGTGCAAACCTGTACCTTGTTGCGCGCAAGGGGCTTGCGCCCAAGTCGTCGTCGAAAGCCGATCTGGCAGCCTTTTTCAAGGGGAAGAAGTTTGCGCTCGCCCGACACGGCGGGACGCCGGATCTGCTCGGCAGGTGGCTTATCATGGAGGTCGGGCTTAACCCGGAGAAGGACATCGAGGTTGTGAATCAGGCCGACATGGCTGCGGTGCTCGCAATGGTGAAGAATGGAGCCGTCGAGGTGGCGATCACCCAGGAGCCATTCATTACGGCTGGCCTCGAGCAGGGTCTGTGGGATCAGCCGTTCTATTCCTACCCGGAGCTGGGTGACTATCCTTATTCGGTGGTCAGCGTTCGCCAATCCACGATCGCCAGCGAACCGCCGATCGTACAAGCGTTCGTAGATGCGGTCATCGAAGCGCTGAATCTCGCCGCCAGGGACCGCGGCGCGATCGAGGCGATGACGCGCAAGGAATTTCCGACGCTCTCCGCAGCGGGCGTGAAGGCAACGCTGGACCGCATCTACGCCGACCACATTTGGAGCACAGACGGAATGGTTGCTGAAAAGGGCTACGCGCTGGATATGGACGTGGTCGCCAAGACGGGAGCGTTTACCAAATCGGTTCCCTACAACGACGTCGTCGATATGCAATTTGTATGGAAGGCGCTGCAAAAGAGATAGGGTGGCGGGGTCTTGCGATCATAGAGCTTGGCGCATGCCACTGCTGAACTGGAAGATCGCCGGGTTTTGCGGCCTTGAGCAGTGATCGACATATGTTGCCCGACTGTCGATATGCATCGGTCTGGTCAATTGACTCCGTACGCCGCCGCGACAAAGTCCACGACCAACTTTTCAAGCCCCCCGGTCGATCATAGGCGGCTGATCGTTGAGTGGCCGACGTTGTAGCTGCGGGCGATGTCCGTCAGCGTTTCACCGGCATCGCGGCGCGCGATGGCTTCGCGGCGCTGATGCGGTGTCAGCTTGCGCGGCGCGCCCGCTTGCGGCCTTCACTGGTCCGCGTAAGGATCAGGTGTCGTTCGAATTCGGCCAGCCCACCAAGCACCGTCAGGATCAGCCGCCCATGCGGCGTGGTCGTGTCGCCCAGGCATCGTGCAACGAACGGAAGGTGGCATTGGCTGCACCAATGGCAGCCAGCGTGTTCAACAGATCGCGGGTCGAGCGCGCGAGCCCGTCCAACCGGGTCACGACCACCGTATCACCGGTCATCCAACTCGACCAACAGCCGCGCCAATTGCTTGCGGTCCGCCCCTGCGCCGCTGATCTTTTCCTGAAAGACCCGCTGGCAACCGGCCGCCTTAAGTTCCGCCACCTGCGCCGTCAGCGATTGGCCCTGCTGACCCGCGCATAACCGTACACCGTCATTCGGTTCTTATGTTTTACACAAGAGAATGGCGCGGAAGCGTAAAGATTTTGCCGGCGTGCTGGAGTGGCGGCGCAGCAGGTCCGCGAGCAACGTGGCGATCAGTGGTCCATGCACGACGAGCCCAGGATAGCCCTCCACCTCGGTCGCGTAGCGGTCCGAGAAATTGGCCAATTGCGGCCGGCAATTCAAAAAATTACGCATCAGAGACCGGGTACATCTCGCTAACTCAAAACCCCGCGACGATAATCATGAGAACGCGTATTTGATGATTTCGAAGTGATCCACGTTCGGCAGCCGCATCCGATCAATATAGCGGACGAGTCGCTTTAGGCATCTTGTATTGGATATAGGTCTCCGGCCGAGGGCTTCGTCGTAGGCACGCCCAATCGGCGGAATCTTCAAACGGTCTCTGCCCCCTCCTAGCCGCCGGGGATTGTGCCGGGCGGAAGCGAAAAGCAGTAACTTGCAATATCTCCGGCTGTTGTGAACCAGACCCGATCCTTCAGCGGGTGCTGTACGCAATGCGTGATGGCCTGCCGCAACGGCCGCAGCCGAAACGGCTGCCCGACCACGAATCCGTGCAGCGAGACTGAACAGACCAAGGGATGTCGCTCGGATTGCTTGAGCATTTCTTCAAACTGGTCGACGATCATGTCCGCATACTCACGACCGGTGTGGTCGCGCGCGAGCAGCGTCCCAAAATCATTCAGCTCCACTGGATAGGGTACGGACAGCAACGGTCCCGATCGCGTGCGGAACCAGATCGGCTGGTCGTCCAGCGGCCAGTCGAGTAGGTGGGTATACCCGGCTTCTTTCAGGAGGTCGGGCGTGACGTTCGATTCAAGCGCAGCAGGACCCATCCAGCCAGTGGGCCTCCGCCCGAGGTGTTGTGCGATGATATCAGTGCATTCGCTCACAACGCGCTCTTCATCCTGCTCCCAAAAGGGCGTATGGATTTCCGCCGTCGTGCGGCCATGACAAATGACATCATCGCCCCGCTCTTTGATCTTCTCGATGATGTCCGGATAATAATGGCAGACGATACTGTTCAGAAGGATGGACGCGGGCAACTTCAGTTCGTCGAGAAGTTCGAACAGGCGCCACTGGCCGATGCGGTTGCCGTAGTCGCGCCAAGCATAGTTGCGTGTATTTTGCCCGGGGCGATGGGCGGGATCAGCGCCCAAACCGGTTCCGAACGCAAAATGTTCGACGTTGCAGGCGATATACATGGCTAGCCGTTTGCCATCCGGCCAGCTGTAATCCTTTCTGTTGTTGATATTGACGTGGTCATAACGATTGTGACCTGGAAGTCGCAGCATCATGCTCTCCTGTTTAATACGTACCGCAAAGATCAGCTTGCGTACGTCTAGGCTCTACTTTTTTCATTCTGGGTTGTCTGCCGTGTTGGGGGGCGGCATACTCTACGCGACTGCGCACTCGGAAACAGAAGCGACATGAGCCCGAAGATCCGCTCGGTTCGTGTTCCACGCACCTCTAAATTCTTCTCCACTCCTCCAGGCACATCACGCGTTATCTTTTGGCGTAAGTTCACCACCCAGTTCAGAGGAACACTGGATGACCAGTCCCGAGGCTGAAAAAATCCACAAGGAGTCCGTCATCGTCGAAGGTCATCGCGATGTATTTGAAAAATTTCACCTGGAAAAACAGGGAAGGCAGCACCCGGTTCTAAACGTCACGGTGCCGCGCTTGAAACGGGCGAATATTTCCACGACCTTCTATGCAATTTGTGGCGATAGCCTGACGCATGTTCGCGGAACGTATCAGTATCTAAAGGCGGCGCTCGAGAACATCGATGCCTTGCGCGAGGAGATTGCGGCGTCGCGGGGTCAGATGAAATTGATTTTGCACCGCGAAGATGTTCCCTCCGCTCCCACACCTGAAACCGTCCATTTCCTGCTCAGCTTCGAGGGCGGTAGACCGCTCGAGAGCCGCATCGAAAATCTCCGAAATTTCTACTGCCTGGGTCTCAGAGCAATGCAGATTACTTGGAATCTGCGAAACGAACTCGCCGATGGCGTTAAGGAAGAACAGACCGGCGGAGGGCTCTCTCAATTCGGCCGAGCCGTCGTGAGCGAAATGGAACGGCTCGGGATGATTATCGATCTTGCGCATATTTCGCGGGCCGGCTGGTTCGATGTCTTGGCTGTTGCCTCGGGGCCGGTTTGTTGCAGTCACTCCAACTGCAAAAAACTGCACCACCACTTTCGCACGGTCGATGACGAGCAGATCAAGGCACTGGCCAAATCGGGTGGGGTTCTCGGCGTCAATGCGATTGCGACCATGGTCGCAGCGGAGCCGACTCTCGACAAGCTCGTGGATCACATCGTCCACATCGCCGAACTGGTCGGCATCGATCACGTCGGGTTGGGACTGGATTTCGTCAAGGACGACGGCCCCTTGTACCCGGAGGATGAGATTTTCGGCGTCGGTCAAAACAAGTTGATACCCAACTTCGAGAACGAGGACGATCTCATCAATATCACCGAGCATCTTTTGAAACGACAATTTCGCGAAAACGAAATCACAAAAATCTTGGGCGGCAACTTTTTGCGGGTCTTAAGGCAGGTGCTGAAGTCGCGCGACGAAGTTGACCTTTCCCTGGGCTTGCCGACCTGATTGCGGCCGCATCCGAAAGCGATTCATCGGTGTCGGTGTCCGTGGACGAGCCGGCAAACGTATCGGACGTCGTTGCCGCGTATTTGAGGTGTGCCAACTTTCGGCGCGCGTGCCGGGAGCGAAACCGCGCTCGTCCGCGCGCCGGGCAGGACGCCACAGGAAACTCCAGTCACCTGGTAGATTTCGGGGGCATCCGTTCGGTAGCCGGCGGCAGAAAGGCCTCGGTATAGACCGTCGCGGGCGACGGTCTCACCTGCAGCTTGTACGCTGTCACGATGGCGTCGATCGTCTTCTTCAGCCGCTCGGGCGTAACGGAGCTGAGGCCATGGGCAGCCGTATGAGCGGTGTTGGTGTGACCGAGGGCAATCTCCAGCCTCACGCGCTCGATATCGAGATTCATGAGCGGATCGTACTTTTTCATAAGCACAAGCGCCTCTTCGGGTGCCGCGATCGCATCCTTGGTACCACGGTTCAAAGCGCTGACGACGCCGCGCACTGTATTCGGATTTTCGTCTGCAAACTTCTTGGTCGTCACCAGCGCAAGGCCGTAGAGGTTCGCGCCAAAATCGGAATATCGGATGAGGCCGATGTCTTCCCGTTTGACGCCAAGGCTGATCAGGGCGGGAACCTGCGCATTGTCAAACGCGCCAATCCCATCCACCTCGCCGCGCTTCAACATGGGAGAAAACAGCTGTGGGCTGACCGCAACCCAGGTGATCCGCGCACTCTGTGCGCCGGCGGCCTCCAGCAGGACCGAAATCGTATCGTGGATTGCCGTGCCCGGGCCGCCGGCAAGCTTCTTGCCGTCGAGGTCCTTCGGGGTCTTGATCCCTGTCGACTTGAGGGTGACGATGCAGGAGGGCGTCTCGTCAAAGCTCATGTAGACAGCGATCAGAGGAGACGCCGGATTCTGGGCGTTGAACAGGATCATCGACGGCAAATCGACCCAGCCGAACTGGTAGACGCCCCCCGCCACGCTGACCGCCACGTTCGTTGCCCCTCTGCCCGCATCAATTGAATCCACAGTGACGCCGTTCGCCCTGTAGTAGCCCTTGTCCTGCGCAATGAAGAATGGGGCATGGGTGCTTCCGATGACCCAATCCATCATGATCTTGACGTTCGTGGACTCTGCGGGCGCGTTCGTCGCCGAAAGGATCAGGAATAGAAGAATCCCCGAGTAATGAGCGGATTTCTTGAGGTGCTCCAAAATCGCGTCGCTCAAGCCAATGAATGCGCGCTTCATCAAAGCCTCCGCTCAAACCGAATTCAATCAACCTTAGCCGAGCCAGTCACGCGTTATCAATCGGACTTGGAAGCATGGCGGCTTCTGAAACAACCNTNGGGCATCATAGGCGCCCTGGCGCACGGCCAGAACCAGCCAAGTCGCGCGTTCTGCCCTCGACTTGTGGCTTGGTCGGATTGACCAGACGTGCTTCGGCCGATGGCTTGCGTGTCGGGATCCTGCGTATTTTTCGTGCGCTGGAGGAGCTGAAGCTACCGGCGACGATCCTGCTCAACAGCCTTGTCTGTGAGAACTATCCGGATGTAGTTGAGCGCATCAAGCAGCGCGGTGACGAAGTGTGCAACCACGGCCGCAGCAATGCCGAACGGCTCGGCGACTTGTAGGAGCACGATGAGGCGCGGATCATTGCGGAATCGACAGAAACTCTCACCAAGCACTTCGGCGTGCGGCCAACGGGGTGGATGGGACCGGGCGCGGCCGAATCGCGCGTGACTGCCGATCTCATCAAGGAAGCCGGCTACAAGCACAGCCTGGGTTGGCCGGTAGACGATCAGCCGATTTGGATGCGCACACGGGCCGGTCCACCGCGAGGCAGCCAAAATCTCCCCCTCTGCGGGGCTTTCAAAGCGAACCTGTGTACTGATGCATTTGCCGCGCCTGTGGACGGCGGTCGGTGCGGGTTTCTATGCGAATGAGAGTGCTTGATCACACGGATTTCGCGGGCGCGCGCCTGCGGTTCTATGCCGCTTACCACCTGTCCGTCCTTCCGCTAGGCTTGCCGGAGGCGACAGCAGAACCAGGAGTGTGCAGCTGAGGGAGAGATGGTCATGCGCTTATGGCGGACAATGGTAGTAGCGTTGACGACGCTGATGGGGACGCCACTCGCCGCGCACGCGGAAGACTATCCAACGCACAACGTCACCATCCTGGTGCCGTTCGCTCCCGGCGGCGGCACCGACGTGCTGGCGCGCGCTTATGCGCAGATCCTTGAGAAGAAGTACGGCCAGACGTTCGTCATCGAGAACCGGGCCGGCGGCGGCACGACGATCGCCGCGTCAGCCACGGCCAATGCGACGCCGGACGGCTACACGCTGATGCAGGGCACGAGCGGCACCATGGCGATGAATCCCACCATCTTCAAGCACCTGTCCTATGAACCCTTGAAGACTCTGGTGCCGGTATCGCTGGTGGCCGGCGTGCCGTTCGTGCTCACGGTCAATCCGACATTGCCGGTGCACAGTGTGGCGGAGCTGGTGGCGCTCGCCAAGAAAAGGTCCGCCGAGGGCAAGCCGCTGACGTACGGGTCCGGCGGCGTTGGCGCGTTCCATCATCTCTGCGCCGAGTTGTTCAGCAGCCTGACTGGCATCAAGATGACACACGTTCCCTACCGCGGCAGCGCGCCATCCACTGCCGCGCTGATTGCGGGCGAGATCGACGTGCTCTTCGTCGACCTGGGGCCGATGCTGCCGCAGATCAATGCTGGCAAGGCCCGTGCACTCGGCATCACGAGCGATAAGCCGTTCCCGACGGCGCCGGACATCAAGCCGCTTGCCGAGGTCGGCCTGCCGTCTTGGCCGAATACCGTTGCCTGGCAGATGCTGCTCGCGCCCGGCGGCACGCCGAAGCCGATCCTCGAAACGCTGAACAAGGACGTGAACGCCGCAGTCCACTCGTCGGAGATGAAGACGCCGCTGGAAAGGCTCGGCATGATCGGGCTCGGCGACAAGTCGCTGAAGCAGCTCGACGACTACGTCAAGTCGGAAACCGTGCACTGGGCCAAGATCATCGAGAACGCTAACCTGGCGGGGACGCAGTAGAGCAAAGTCGGCTGCGGCGGTGGCCCGCTGATTCTTTTTTTCCCGCCTTGCTGCTGCGAGGCGGCGATGCTGGAGGAAGGCGTAAGCGATCATCGTCATAAGCGCATGACGGTGAAGGCCTTGCCAGGATCGTCCCTCGAAGTGATCGAGACCGAGTTCTTCTTTCATCTGTTGGTGAGCCTGCTCGCAAATCCAACGCGCCTTGATGGTGGCCGCTAAGGTCGGCAGGTCGGTCTTCGCCGGCAGGTGGGCGAGATAGTATTTTTTCTCTCCCGACATCCTGTGTTCGCCGACGCAATCCCATTCCCGAATATCCGATCTTCGGCTCGGCGGCCTTTAGCGCTTGGCGTTAACAAACTAAGATCGACGGCTCGACGCGCTCAAGAGAGGGGGTCGAAGCCGTGTTCAATGTGACAGCCATGGAACGTTCGATACTCGCGGAACTGTCCGAACGCGGGGGTCGCGGTCAATTAAGCGGACTCAAGGACCGGCGACCGATAGAACGGCTGGTCAACAAGGGATTCATCGAACGACACATGCTCAACAGTCAACAAGAGGAATATGCCCTCACAGCCATTGGAAAGAAAGTTCTAGACAACAAGTAGACAAAATCTTGCGTCCTTAAATTGCTCGCTCCGATCGGCCAAGCTGCCGCTGCGCCGCCAAGCAGCGTGATGAAGGCGCGGCGGTTCATTAGGGATACTCGCCAATCATGCAGGCTCTTTCTCCGCATTCTTCTTGTAGCGACCAGCTCCCACAATTTCGGCAACCGTGCCGTCAGGCGCGCGGAATTTTAACGCGCCCTCGCCAGGTTCGGAAATGATCGTACCGCCGTTGGCCTTGATTTTGGCGACATAACTGTCGCGATCCTCCACTTCGATCCCCCAATGGTGGATGCACGGACCTGGACCGGAAAGCTGCGCCTCCTCGACATCTTCGCTGTCGTAGACCATCAAGGCGAGATCGATGTTTCCGTCTGTCAGGTGTCGCGAGACATGCCCGCGCGCGTAT
>AF_2010_repII_A001DRAFT_10000099_pt1 | contig 14097 bp, 14 predicted proteins | sample AmaForreplIIA001_FD_9190 | JGI IMG/M metagenome (IMG submission 9190)
CAAGCGGCCCGGCCGGCCTGCCGCAATTTGAGAGGAAGAACCATGGGCAAGGTCATCGGCATCGACCTCGGCACCACCAATTCGTGCGTTGCCGTCATGGAAGGCAAGACGCCGAAAGTTATCGAGAACGCTGAAGGCATGCGGACGACGCCTTCGATTGTCGCCTTCACTGATGATGGCGAGCGTCTCGTCGGCCAGCCGGCCAAGCGCCAGGCGGTCACCAATCCTGAAAAGACCATCTTTGCGGTCAAGCGCCTGATCGGACGGCGCTACGACGATCCGATGGTCGAGAAGGACAAGAAGCTCGTCCCCTACAAGATCACCAGGGCCTCGAACGGTGATGCATGGGTCGAAGCGGACGGCAAATCCTATTCGCCCTCGCAGATCTCCGCTTTCATTCTTCAGAAGATGAAAGAGACGGCGGAAGCCAATCTTGGCCAGAAGGTCGAACAGGCAGTCATCACAGTTCCGGCCTATTTCAACGACGCGCAACGTCAGGCCACCAAGGACGCCGGCAAGATTGCCGGCCTTGAAGTGCTGCGCATCATCAACGAGCCGACAGCAGCTGCGCTCGCTTACGGCCTCGACAAGCAGAAGACGGGTACCATCGCGGTCTACGACCTTGGCGGCGGTACTTTCGATATTTCGATTCTTGAGATCGGCGACGGCGTGTTCGAGGTGAAGTCCACAAACGGTGACACGTTCCTGGGCGGCGAAGACTTCGATATGCGGCTCGTGAACTATCTAGCTGACGAGTTCCAGAAAGAGCAGGGCATCGATCTGCGCCGCGACAAGCTCGCGTTGCAGCGTCTTAAGGAATCTGCTGAGAAAGCAAAGATAGAGCTGTCGTCGACGACGCAGACCGAGATCAATCTGCCGTTCATCACGGCGGATGCGGCAGGTCCCAAGCATCTGACGATGAAGCTCACCCGCGCCAAGTTCGAAGCGCTGGTCGACGATCTTATTCAGAAGACAATGCAACCCTGCAAGCAGGCGCTCAAGGATGCCGGCATCTCGGCCGCGCAGATTAACGAGGTCGTGCTGGTCGGCGGCATGACGCGCATGCCGAAGGTGCAGGAAGTTGTGAAGCAGCTGTTCGGCAAGGAGCCGCACAAAGGCGTCAACCCAGACGAAGTGGTTGCCGTTGGCGCGGCCATCCAGGCCGGGGTGCTCCAGGGCGACGTCAAAGATGTGTTGTTGCTCGACGTGACACCGTTGTCGCTCGGCATTGAAACGCTGGGCGGCGTATTCACGCGGATCATCGACCGCAATACCACCATTCCGACCAAGAAGAGTCAGGTCTTCTCGACTGCCGAGGACAACCAAAACGCGGTCACCATCCGCGTGTTCCAAGGCGAGCGGGAAATGGCGGCTGACAACAAGATGCTCGGCCAGTTCGACCTGGTTGGCATCCCGCCTGCGCCGCGTGGCGTGCCGCAAATCGAGGTGACGTTCGACATCGACGCAAACGGCATTGTCAACGTTCAGGCAAAGGACAAGGCGACCGGCAAGGAGCAGCAAATCCGCATCCAGGCCTCTGGCGGCTTGTCCGANGCCGACATCGAAAAGATGGTCAAGGATGCGGAATCGCACGCCGAAGAGGANAAGAAGCGCAAAGCCGCGGTCGAAGCCAAGAANCACGCCGAGGCGCTGGTGCATTCCACCGAGAAGGCGCTCTCCGAGCATGGCTCGAAAGTNGGCGACGCAGAACGTCGGGCGATCGAGAACGCCATTGCCGATCTGAAAGAGGCGCTNAAAGGCGACGACGCCTCGGCTATCCAGGCCAAAACCAANACGCTNGCCCAGGCNTCGATGAAACTNGGCGAGGCGATGTACAAGCAACAGCAGGAAGCCCAGGCTTCCGGCTCCGGCGGTGAGGGCGGCTCATCCGGAGAAAAGAAAGAAGACGTNGTCGACGCGGAGTTCACCGAGGTCGACGANGACAAAAAGAAATCCGCCTGATCGTAAGGCGTNAGCTATGCGCAAGCNGATCGCGAANAATGCCACCCCCGGGCTCNNGTCCGGGGGTGCATGTTTCCGGGGGCCAAAACGGCCCGAATCAAGTACNGCTCTTGCGNCGTAGTGNATCTGGGGCGGCACCCGAATGTCGAAGCGCGANTACTACGAAATCCTCGGTGTTTCCCGAACTTCCACCGAGATCGAGCTCAAGGCGGCATTCCGCAAACTTGCGATGCAGCATCATCCGGACCGCAATCCGGGCGACAAAGAGTGCGAGCATCGGTTCAAGGANATCAACGAGGCCTACGACGTCCTCAAGGACGGCGACAAGCGTGCCGCCTATGACCGCTTCGGTCATGCCGCCTTCGAGCACGGTGGTATGGGTGGCCATGGCTTCGGGGCCGACTTCGGTTCGGCCTTTGCCGACATTTTCGAAGGCATTTTCGGAATGGGATCTACGCGCGGCCGCGGATCTGGTCGCGAGCGCGGTTCCGATCTGCGTTACAACATGGAAATCAGCCTCGACGAGGCTTTTGTCGGCAAGACGGCGCAAATCCGCATCCCCACGTCGGTGACGTGCGAGGCCTGCTCCGGGAGCGGGGCCAAGGCCGGGACCAAGCCGAAAGCGTGTGCGAGCTGCGGCGGTGCCGGAAAAATTCGCCATGCACAGGGCTTTTTCACCCTCGAACGCACCTGCCCTACTTGTCATGGCCGCGGCCAGGTCATCGACGATCCGTGCAAGGTGTGCGGCGGCGGAGGGCGAGTGACGCGCGAGCGCACACTCTCCGTGAATATCCCGAGCGGTGTGGAAGACGGGACCCGCATCAGGTTGGCCGGCGAAGGCGAGGCCGGCTTGCGGGGTGGGCCGCCCGGCGACCTCTATATTTTCCTCGAAGTTGCACCGCACGAATTTTTCCAGCGTGACGGCGCGGATTTGCATTGTCGTGCGCCGATTTCCATGGCGCGCGCCGCGCTCGGCGGGGAATTCGAGGTCCCAGCGATTGATGGCAGCAAGGTCCGGGTCAAGGTTCCGGCAGGGACACAGACCGGACGTCGTTTTCGGCTGAGCGGAAAAGGTATGCCGGTGCTGCGATCGAAGCAGACAGGCGATATGTACGTTCAGGTCGCGGTAGAAACGCCGCAAAACCTCACAAAGCGCCAACGTGAATTGCTGGCAGAGTTCGAAAAGCTGTCGTCTGAGGAGACTCAGCCCGAATCGGCGAGTTTCTTCAGTCGAGTCAAAGAGTTTATTGACGGTCTCGCCAGTCGGAGCAGTCAATCGGGCCGACGATCTTGACCCCCTGCTTCGGTCCCTATACCCGTTTATACTAAAGCTGGGCCCGCCGTTTGTACGCGTGACGTCGCATCAATGGTTTCACCATCACTCGCCCGCGTCGAAAAGAAGAGTCTGCGTCTCGACGACGAGGTGCGATTTATCCGCTCATGGATCGAGAAGCCGTTGTCGACCGGTGCGGTCATGCCGTCGAGCCGGATACTGGCGCGCGCCATGGCGCGTTGCGTCGATCCGCAGACGGACGGCCCGGTTATTGAGCTCGGTCCAGGCACAGGTCCGGTCACCGAAGCGCTTGTCCGTCATGGCGTCGATCCAGCGCGGCTGATCCTTGTCGAATTCAATCCCGTGTTTTGCGGTCTGTTGCGCGCGCGTTATCCCGCTGCCACGGTCGTCCAGGGCGATGCGTACCGCTTGCGCCGTCTGCTGGAAGACTACGTCGACGAGCCAGCTGCCGCGGTGGTGTCAGGACTTCCGCTCGTGACCAAACCGCTGCGTACGCGGCTGCGTCTGATTTCCGATGCCATGACGCTGCTCGCGCCCGGTGCTCCTTTTGTGCAATTCACTTACGCGATGTTGCCGCCAATTCCGAAAAAGCTGCCGGGCGTGCGCGCACAAGCATCGGAAATGATCTGGATGAACTTGCCACCGGCGCGCGTGTGGGTCTATCGCGGCCGCTGACGGTGTGGTGTCATGGCCCGCGAAAGCGGAGCCGTTGATGCCGATCCCCAAAATCCTCGTTCTGCCCGGGTCGACGCGCATCGGCTCGCACAACGTTAAGCTGGCTGCGTTGGCTGCGAAAGAGCTTACGCTCATCGATGTCGACGTCACTCGCATTTCGCTCGCCGACTATCCGCTGCCNCTCTATGAAGCTGATCTCGACGCGCGCACGGGGCAACCCGTTAACGCACTGAAACTCAAACAAATGATCATGGCGCACCAGGGTGTTTTCATCGCCAGCCCGGAATACAGCGCCTCTGTAACGCCAATTCTGAAAAATGCCATCGACTGGGTGTCGCGCGTCCGCGAGCGCGGCGATCAGACCTATGCCGCCTTCAAGGGGCGTGCATTCGCGATTGCGTCGGCGTCGCCCGGTCGCGCAGGCGGTCTGCGCTCGCTGATGGCATTGCGCCAGATTCTCGAACTCGGCTGCGGCGCACTTGTCATACCCGAACAGCTGGCGATCCCGCGCGCCGACACAGCATTTGACGATATGGACAATATTGCTGATACCGGTGTCGCCAATCTCTTTCGCGCTCAGCTTGAACGTCTCGTGGAGATGTCGCGGCTCATGGCAAAGGGAGTATGACGTGGCAATCGAAGCACGCGAACGTCTGATCGTTGCTCTCGATGTACCTTCGGAGGCACAGGCGGGAGTCATGGTGACACGGCTCGGCGACTCCGTGCGCTTCTACAAGATCGGCTATCAGCTTGCCTTTGCTGGAGGCATTTCGTTCGCTGGCAAATTGATCACGGCCGGCAAGAAGGTTTTCCTCGATCTCAAGCTGCACGATATCGGCAACACAGTTGCCAAAGGTGTGGAGAGTGTCGCGCAACTCGGCGCAACTTTTCTTACGGTGCATGCCTACCCGCAAACGATGAAAGCAGCCGTCGAGGGCAAACGCGGATCGAAACTGCGTATTCTTGCTGTGACCGTGCTCACATCATATGACGACGCGGATCTTGCAGCCGCGGGCTACGAGATGGATGTCAAGGAGCTTGCTTCCGCACGCGCGGCACAGGCTCGCGATATCGGAATCGACGGATTGGTGTGTTCGGCTGAAGAGGTTATGGCACTGCGCGACATTGCCGGCACCGGGATGGTTTTGGTGACACCCGGTATCCGGCCAGCGGGCAGCGAAGTCGGCGATCAAAAGCGCATCGTCACGCCGGCGCGCGCGATCAAGGCTGGTGCCGACTATCTTGTGGTGGGACGACCGGTCTTGGAGGCAGCGGATCCCAAAGCGTCCGCTGATGCAATTGTCGCGGAGATCGCTGCAGCGATTCAATGAGGGTGGTGGATGTCCAAAGGTTACGTTACTGGGTTGCGAATGTCGATATTTCAGATCTCGAGGAATACACGTTGCGGGCAACGCCGTTCCGTTCCGCAAGTACCGCGGCAAGTTCCGACGCGCGGCGGAAAATCGGAAATGGTCGAGGGCAAATTGCGCTCGCGTGTCGTCGTCGTTGAATTCCCGAGTTTCGAGGCGGCGCTCGCCTGCTAGTCGTGCTGGAAGGCTATGACGGGACGCAACCATAAGAACAACTGGTGCTTTTCGCGATCTATCACGCTATACCCACGCTCACGTTCCGGAGTTTGAGCCATGGCCGAAATGAGGCTCGTGGTCGCCGGGGCCGGAGGGCGGATGGGCCGCACGCTGGTCAAGGCGATCGCTGACAGCAAAGACTTCGCGCTTGCAGGCGCCCTGGAAGATTCGCGCTCGCCCTTGATCGGTTGGGACTCGGGCACGCTTGCCGGACTGCCGGAGAACGGCATCAAGCTGACTGGGGATGCGGGTCCTTTGCTGGCAAAGGCCGACGGGATCATCGATTTCACCGCTCCTGTCGCGACCATTGCCTTTGCCGCGCTTGCAGCGAAGGCAGGCAAAGTGCACATCATCGGCACGACTGGCCTCAGCGCGGCCGACGAGACGAAGATCAAGGAAGCCACAAAGACTGCGGTGATCGTCAAGTCGGGCAACATGAGTCTCGGCGTCAATCTGTTGGCCGCGCTGGCCAAGCGCGCGGCGAAGACGCTCGACGGATCGTTCGATATCGAGATTCTTGAAATGCATCACAATCAGAAGGTGGACGCCCCTTCGGGCACGGCGCTGCTGCTCGGCCGTGCGGCGGCAGAGGGCAGAGGAATCGAGCTCGACAAACAATCGGTCAAGAGTCGCGAAGGCCACACCGGCGCACGCAAGTCTGGCGATATCGGTTTCGCCACGCTGCGTGGCGGCAGCGTGGTCGGCGAGCACAGCGTGATCTTCGCCGGTCCAGCCGAACGACTGGAACTAGAACACAAGGCTGAAGATCGGATTATCTTCGCGCGCGGTGCCTTGCACGCCGCGCGTTGGGCGCTCACACAAAAGCCCGGCCTTTATTCGATGATGGACGTGCTTGGACTGAAGGATTTCTGAATATGACCGACCGCCTTCTCGTGCTCGTGCGTCACGGGCAGAGTGATTGGAATCTGAAAAATCTCTTTACCGGTTGGCGCGACGTCGATCTGACCGAAAAAGGCATTATGGAAGCGCGCGAGGCCGGTCGCAAGCTGAAGGCGCAAGGCATTAAGTTCGATGTCGCCTTCACGTCAGCGCTCAAGCGCGCGCAGCGTACGCTGGATCTCATGCTCGCCGAGTTGGGGCAGACTTCAGTTCCGGTTTTCAAAGACAAGGCTCTCAACGAACGCGACTACGGCGATCTCGTGGGACTCAATAAGGATGACGCCAGGAAAAAATGGGGCGAAGAGCAGGTGCACATCTGGCGTCGCTCATACGACGTAGCGCCGCCCGGCGGCGAGAGTCTGAAGGATACGCTTGCGCGCACGCTTCCCTACTACATTACGGAAATCCTCCCACGCGTCATACGCGGCGAGCATGTCCTTGTGTCGGCTCACGGCAATTCGCTGCGCGCACTTGTGATGGTACTCGACAAGCACACGCCGGAGAGCATCACCCAATTGAATCTGGAAACCGGCGTACCGATGATTTATCGGCTCAATGCCGATTCGACGGTAGCATCGAAACTCGACCTCGCCGCCTAGCTACGCGGCCGCCGACATTCCGGCTTCCCAACCGAGCATGGCCCGCTTTCGCGTTATGCCCCAGTGGTAACCGGTCAGGTCGCCGCTCTTGCTAATGACCCGGTGGCAGGGGATCACGAAACAAATCGGATTCTTGCCGACGGCCGCGCCGACTGCACGCGCTGCTTTTGGTGAACCCGCGCTGACGGCGAGATCCGAGTAGGTAGTGACTGCGCCCATCGGGATGTCGAGCAATTTTTCCCAAACGCGGACTTCGAAATCTGTGCCGATCAGCACAACACGCAGTGGCTGATCCTTGCGCCACAATGCCGGATCAAAGATGCGCCGTGCGGTGGCCGCCGTCGCCGCAAAATCTTCGACGTAGCGCGCCTTCGGCCAGCGACCGCGCATATCCCTGAGCGCGACCCGTTCCTTGCCGGCGTCGGCGAGCGCAAGGCCCGCGAGGCCGCGTGGCGTCGTCATCACAAGTGCCATCCCGAACGGGCAAGGGTGAAACCCGTAGGTGATGGTCAGACCTTCACCGCCCGTCTTCCACTCGCCTGGCGACATGGCCTCATGGGTGACAAACAGATCGTGCAACCTGCCTGGGCCTGACAATCCGACTTCATACGCCGTGTCGAGAATGCTTGCAGAGGATCGCAACAGTTCGCGGGCGCGATTGAGCGTCAGGGCCTGGAGGAAGGCCTTGGGGGTCAGCCCGCACCAGCGGCGGAACAGGTGGTGCAGATCGGTCGCTGACACTCCCGCTGCATTTGCGATCACGTCGATTTCAGGCTGAGCCTGCCAGTTACCTCGAATGTGAGCGATTGCGCGGCGCACGACATCGTAATCAGCCGCCGCGGTAGAGAGGGGGGCAAATTCGGTGAAGCGTTCGGTCAACGCTGACTTTGCAAGGTTCGTGTCCATAACTGCTATTTAGGAAAGCCCGCAGCGCCGAACCACCCGATTTCTGGGCTAATTGAACACTGTTTTTGTTGGTCCGCGACGTGCCTCGTTAAGCGCTTTCAGAAGCTCCTTGGCAAATCCCGCCTTTTCGTCAGGGCTCAGAAAGCTCGCAATGGTGAGCTTTTTGCCGCGCGAGATCAGAAACAACCGGTCGATTCCGAAGTCCTCGATCTCGACCTTGTCGAGCTTGACCCAGAGGGGATTGAGCACCCATTCCCGCACTCGACCGTGGTGACTGACCTTGCGGACTCTGAGTTCAGAAGACGTAACTATCACCTGTTCGTATGCCTCGGCGTGGCGGTAGTTGAGACGGAAGGCCCAATACAGCAAAAGTACATCCAGACCGAAGAAGCCGAGGACGGGCCAGGCCCCGAGCAGAAGAAACAGAATACCGGTAATGAAACTGATGCCACCGAACAGAAGCATCAGAATGAGAAATCCGACGCGACCGAGCGAGCGATGCGGTGTCAGCGTCGCGGAAAAGATCGTGGGTTCGAGATCGTCGGCGTTGTCGGTGGCCATTGCCCTCAGTATACCGAAATCATGGCAAAAACGCCCGCGCGCAGGTCTCCGGCCAAGGCGCCGAAACGCACGAAACGCAAACACGCGAAGGTCAAATCGGCACCCAGGCGCGCGGCGGCCGATGCAAAGGCTGCCGCAGGCGAGCTTCCGCAATGGACGCCTGCGCAGATCGAGGAAGCCTTCCGTCGCTTCAAGGCAGCCAATCCGGAGCCGAAGGCAGAACTCCAGCACATTAATCCATTTACGCTTTTGGTGGCTGTTGTGCTTTCTGCCCAGGCGACCGATGCCGGTGTCAACAAGGCGAGTCCTGCACTGTTTGCACTTGCCGACACGCCCGAAAAAATGGTGGCCCTCGGCGAAGGGCGCGTGCGTGAACTGATAAAGACCATTGGCCTGTTTCGCACGAAGGCGAAAAACGTGATTGGGCTGTCGCAAAAGCTCATCGCCGAACATGGCGGACAGGTGCCACGTTCGCGCGAAGCGCTTGAAGAATTGCCGGGTGTCGGTCGCAAGACCGCAAACGTCGTGCTTAACATTGCCTTTGGCGAGGCGACCATCGCTGTCGATACGCACATCTTTCGGGTCGGTAACCGTACCGGGATGGCCACCGGCAAGACGCCCTTTGAGGTCGAAACAAAGTTGGATGAGGTTGTCCCGGCGGCCTACAAGCGCCATGCGCACCATTGGCTTATTTTGCACGGGCGCTACACTTGCGTGGCGCGCAAGCCGCTGTGTGAAAAATGCATTATCAGCGACCTGTGCCGATGGCCCGGAAAAACGGTCACGTAAAATCGTCGTGGGAGATGCGTATGGAAGGCAGCAGCAGCGGCAAGACGAAGCCGGTTACGCCCGCCGATCCCAAAACATGCTTTGAACGCGCCGGCCTTCCAGTGAAATCAGGCATCGCGTGGCACAAGTCCGGCTTCCGCGTTACCGGAAATTTCAAGCGTGATATTGCCGCGGGCAGCAAATACTGGCGTGTCGGCGCTGATCTGATCCTTAAACTTCCCAGCAAACCCAAGCGCAGTGTCGAACAGAAGCTCGCGGCGGACATCATTATTTCGTGCTGCCGGCAAGCACGGGAGAACTTTCTTCAGCGGTATGCCGAAGCCGTCTATTGCAAACTCACGAAAAATCTCGCTGATTTCGTTCGCGTTGATGATCTGGCATATGACGCAGGCAAACTTGTTCCCGGCCTCACGCCCACGCGCAAGCAGGTCGATGCCGAGAGCACACTGATGCAGTCCGAGAAAGATGGCGTGGAAGTCGACCAGGGCATTTTTCTCGCTCAGGTGCTTGCCGTTCCGTCTACCGGAATGCACCTGTGCAAGTCGATGCTGCTTCCGAAGCCGGAAGCGATCCAGCGCTGCGATGAATTTGCCAAGCGAGGAGCCATCAATCTTGGTCCGGCCAAAGTCGAGCGTCAGGGCAAGGCTTCGGTTGTAACGGTCTGCAATCCGCGATTTCTGAACGCTGAGGACGACGACACGCTCGACGACACGGAAACAGCCGCCGACATCGCCATGCTCGATCCGGCGAGCGAAATTTGTGTTTTGCGTGGCGACGTTGTCGATCACCCTAAGTACCGCGGCCGCAAGGTCTTTTCAGCGGGCATCAATCTTACGCATCTCTATTGCGGCAAGATTCCGTATCTCTGGTACATCCGCCGCGACATGGGCATCGTGAACAAAATGCTGCGCGGCATCGCGATCCGTGAAGCAAATCCGGATGAAATATACGGTGGAACGCAGGAGAAGCCCTGGATCGCGGGCGTCGACCTGTTCGCGATTGGTGGCGGCTGCCAGTATCTGCTGGCGATGGATTACGTCGTAGCCGGTGACGATGCCTATCTGACGTTGCCGGCGCGCAAGGAGGGCATCATTCCGGGGGCGGCGAATCTCCGTCTGACGCGCTTTGTCGGTGCCCGCACCGCACGGCAGGCGATCCTGATGGGCCGACGTTTCGAGTGCGATAGTCCAGAAGGACGGATGATCTGCGATCTCATCGTGCCAGCAGAGGAAATGGATGCTGCAATCACGCGCGTGGTTGAAGATTTCACCGGCTCGGGCGTAGTTAGCGCTGCGGGCAACCGTCGCGCGTTTCGTGTCGGAGAAGAACCGCTGGATACGTTCCGCCGCTACATGGCCGTCTATTGTCGCGAACAGGCTTATTGCCATTTCAGTCCGGCGCTCATTGCAAATCTTGAAAAGCATTGGAACGCCGCGCAGCGGAAAATCTGATACAGGCATGTCGGGGGAGGGCGTATGCCGCGTCTGCAGCTCAAGGGCGTCAATCTTGCGCCGCGTCGGGAAACGTTCGAACCGATCGAAATTGCGTCCCGCGATGAAATCGGAGCGGTTCAACTTAAGCGGCTGAAAACGACGTTGAATCATGCCTACAATAATGTCGCGCACTACAAGAAGACCTTCGATAAGGCAGGTGTTCATCCCGACGATCTCAAATCGCTGGACGACTTGAGAACGTTTCCCTTCACCGGCAAAGACGACCTGCGCGCCCACTACCCGTTCGGCATGTTCGCCATCCCGCGCGAGCAGGTGCTTCGCGTGCACGCGTCGTCAGGCACCACGGGCAAGCCGACGGTTGTTGGCTACAGCCGTCGGGATCTGGACACCTGGGCCGACCTGATGGCCCGCAGCATGCGTGCGGCCGGATGTCAGCCTGGGATGCTGGTGCAGAATTCCTACGGCTACGGCTTGTTCACCGGCGGTATCGGCTTTCACTATGGCGCTGAACGCCTGGGCATGACGGTCGTGCCGGTGTCGGGCGGCATGACCGAGCGGCAGGTGCGTCTGATCGCCGATTTCCGGCCGGACGTGATCTTCGTTACGCCGAGCTACATGCTCGCGGTTCTCGACGAATTCCACGCCCAGGGTGTCGACCCCCGACAAAGTTCACTCAAGATCGCGATGTGTGGCGCCGAGCCGTGGACCAATGCCATGCGGGCCGAAATCGAGGACGCATTCGATCTGCACGCCATCGATAATTACGGCTTGTCTGAGATCATCGGGCCTGGCGTCTCTTGTGAGTGCATCGAAAGCAAGGACGGCCCGCACATCTGGGAGGATCACTTCTACCCCGAGGTCATCGATCCGGCGACTGGCAACGTCTTGCCGGATGGCGAGGTCGGCGAACTGGTCTTTACCACGCTGACCAAGGAAGCAATGCCGATCGTGCGTTATCGTACACGCGATCTCTCACGTCTTTTGCCCGGCACCGCACGCTCAATGCGTCGAATGGAAAAAGTCACGGGGCGTTCAGACGACATGATGATCGTTCGCGGCGTGAATGTGTTCCCCAGCCAGATCGAGGAAATCATCCTCAAGGACGCGCGGTTGGCGCCGCATTTTGTAATCGAGTTGCGGCGCGTCGAACGCCTCGATGAAATTACAGTCGTCGTGGAGGCACGACCGGACGCGGAGTACGGCAGCTTAGCCGCATGCGACCGCGATCTCGCGCATCACATCAAAGCTTTGATCGGCGTGACCGCGGCTGTGCGTACGGTCAAGCCGGGCACCATCGAGCGCTCCGTCGGCAAGGCCAAGCGGGTCATCGATCTGCGAACAAAGGGCTGAAATCAACGGCGCGCTTGAACGAGTTCCGTTTGCGCGCCGGACAGCTTCTTGTGGACGTGGACCATGAAGGCCATCGCAAAAACCGGCGTCGCAAGGTTCAGGATGGGAATGGATACGAACGCCGCGATAAACATGCCCGCTGTGAAAAGGTAGGCCGAGTTGGCCTTCCGCAATGCCTTGGCTTCATATGGGGAGCGAAAGCGCATCGCGGCCAGTTCGAAATATTCACGACCGAGCAGATAGGCGTTCGCCAGAAACAGAATGATGAAGCCGAGACCCGCAAAGAGGACGAACGGCAGGGCGCACAAATAGACCAGGAGCGCCAGACCGGCGACTTTTATGCCTTCGACCAGTGCCAGCAGAAATGGCAAGGCGTGGCCGATCGGGTCGTGCTGGTAGTGCTCCCGTTCGACAGCTTCGCCCACTTCATCGACAAAGAAGCTGCCGACAAATGCAGTCACAGCAGGCATTAGGAACAGCGCACCGGTAATGATGCCGAGGCTGGCAAGAATCGACAGAATCCAGGCGAGTGCGCTCCAGACCACGTGAGGAGCCACACCCGTGGTGTGTTCAGCCCAATTGGCGCCGACGTCCGCCCAGCCGGCCAAAAAGCGTTGCAAGACAACGCCAATAGTCACAATCAGGACGAGGGCAAGTCCGACAGCTTTGAGCAGCACGCGGCGCAAGGCTGGCGCAAACATCTGCGAAAGGGCTTTGATGGCGGCGTCGATCATGCCGGCAGACGTAATGCCGGTCGTCGCTGCAGGCAAGGGCCGCGTCTACGCGACTGGCGAGAGTCTGTCTTCGTCCGCTGGCACAAGCCCGACGATCTGATCAGGAGCGAGGATCGGCACGTCGGCCCAGGCGATCCTCTTGTAGTCGAAGCCTCGCACAATAGTCGGCTTCACCACCTCGAAATACGGCGAAATGTCGAAATCTCGCGGGGCATAGAGCGACGAGTGTCGGATCTCCAGGATTTCCCGTCGCGCAGCTTCGCTGTCGAGCCGGGTGATTTTCGGCAGGATCGGATAGCGCACGGTTTCGAAGGCTTGCGCGATGAGCGCCGAGCAGATAATGCGCGTGGGGTGGCCAGAACCGAGTGCCATCATCCGACGGCGCCAACGTTGTGGCACCGGCAATGGAAACAGGTAGCGCATGAGGTCGATGACGTTCTTGAGGTCGTAGTCGAAGCCAATTCGCTCGGCCGCATAGGCGCAGACGCGTGCGCAATCCTCGCCATCGAGCTGCGTCGGGCGGCAGATGCGGGTGTGGAAGCGTGCATATTTTGACAGAGGTGCGGCAATGACGCCCTGTCCAATGTTGGCCTCCACCAACACGAGCGGCTCGCCGTCAGCGGTGACGCGGTCGCCGATGGGGCCGACATACAGTGCGGCGTGCGACCACGTGGACTGCGTGAGATATTTGATGACGCCCGATATGTGATTGTTTCCCTCGACCAGCAGCACATCGCCCGGTCGCAGAGTTGCTCGCAGCGCCTCGGGATCAGACGGCGTAAAGGGCTCGTAGCCTTGTACGGGCTTTTCCAGATAGTGGGCCAGAACGCGTCCGACCCCATCGACAACCCAGCTCATGACGATCCCCGGCGCCAGTTCTTGGCGCGCAAGTCTTGCCGTCAGCGACATTTGTCCCGCGCGATGAAATTTAGGTCAGAACTCATTGCAATTTGGTTCATTGATTCCTCACGACATGATCGCCACCGGAACTTACGAATTGTTAGCCATAAAATTTGCCGCTGAAGGCGGGTTCAGGCATCCTGTCCGCCTCAGCAAGAGATTGGACACCATGTCGGGGCTCAGCCGACGTTCATTCCTCGTGGGTTCCGCGACAACCGTCGCGGCGCCGTCGGTCGTGCTCGCGCAGGGCAGTGCCGACCTCGATGTGGCAATCATCGGAGCCGGCGCTGCCGGCATTGCGGCGGCGCGGCGGATCGCCGCCGCCAACCGCCGTTTCGTCCTGCTTGAGGCGAGCGATCGGATCGGCGGGCGTTGTGTCACCGATAC
>AF_2010_repII_A001DRAFT_10000100_pt1 | contig 14064 bp, 13 predicted proteins | sample AmaForreplIIA001_FD_9190 | JGI IMG/M metagenome (IMG submission 9190)
ACCTTTCTTTCGTCATACGGCATATTGCAAGGATCGGCTATGTTCTGAAAATATTCCTTCACCATCCCCGCTACAGATGTTTCTTCACAGAGGACCATCATAACTGGCTTCTTACTTATCTGGCTAGATTGGAAATCCTGAGACAGACTTTCTAATTTTTTTCTACCTATCTCTAGCAATAGCTTTTGGCCTCTTGATAGACCTGTGATGTCGAGTTTTTCTCCATGTTTGTTTTTTTCTCTTTTTGCTCTAAAATCTAAGTCTACTGAGGTTGCTTGCTTTCTATTTTCAAGGAATAATTGCTTGACTAACATTGCATGCATCGCTTCAATAAGATCATAGTCATAAACTATATGTACAAAGTATTTTTTCTGAGTTCCTTTTCCGAAAAAAGGGGTCGCAGAAAAATCACATTGCATAAACAAACCTGTATTTCCATGTCGTTCTATTATCCTCTTCCGAAGCACTTTGATAAACTTTGTCCAAACCAACTCTCCACCATGAGCACTCCTTGATGAGTGTACATGATGGGCTTCATCATTCATTATTACGATGCTAGGATATTCGGAAAGGAAGTCTGCTAGAAACTCTCCTCTTGGTTGTTTGCCAATATCTTGTCCTGTAAGAGTCTCCCATAAAGAGCTTGAGTCTTTCTTTAATTCAAATTGCTGCCAATTCGTTATGAATATGAATGGACCATATGGTGAAGTGGTATTCGGTCTTATTTCGGATGGTTCGAAAATTTGCGGATTAAATCTTGCTTTCCAGCTTTCTGGCATCAATAAATGATTATTATACTCTGCCTTAGATGGACTCCTCAATCTAGTAATAGGATCTCTACCTCCTTTGAATGCATCTAGAAGTCTATTAACAACTTCGTGGCCAGGTGCTACTATTAAGAATCTGTAAGAATACCAATCTATTGAAGTTCCACTTGCACCTTGAGGCTTTTCGATATTTCTAGCATTGAAATATTGCCAAATGATCAGTGCCAAGAGAACCCATGTTTTACCCGTTCCGGTGGCCATTTTGAGACAATATTTTGCGAAATTATTTTGTCTTATCTCACCTAGTAATAGCTTACTTTTTTGAGATGGTATCACTTTCTGGTAGAGTTCCTCGAGAGTCCTTATTTGGAGAATCTCATGACAATACACCACTGTTTCAATTGCATTTTGTTGACATACGTGAAATCTTTCCGAGCTCTCATCGCGCCTAAACCAATATTGAAAAAGTCGTTGAGTTGTAGCTGTAACTCCTGGCCAACCATTTTGCCGCCATTTCTCTATAATATTGTTTAATTTGTTTGCGAGGTGTAATTGGGAAAAAGGATTATCATACTTCTTCACTTTACTTCTTATCTCTAAGGTCTACACATACAGTACCACTCGCATCATTTCCAAAAATGTCAACAACTCTCATCGCAATATTATATAATTTTCCACCGTCTAAATCTTTCGTGATATGGTTTGGGATTAAATTAGTGCTTCTTCCTACTCTGCGCATTCTTTGCCAGGTTGAATTAAAAGTGATTCCATTGTAATTCCAATCGATTGCTAAATAGTCAACAAGACAAAGTGGCTTTTCCTTAACAAGCTCTTGAATCTCTCTTGCCTGTTTCTCATTTCCTATGGGATAGTTAAATATCACATACTGGTCTATGCCCAAAGTGACGATGTATTTGCCCTCTGAGCGACTTTGAATTTTAGGTTTTTGAAGTTTTAGGTAAGGTTTCTCATAGAATCTTATCGGACTCTTCAAAGGATTGATGTCGTCAAATATTTTTATCTTTTTCAAATACTCATATATCTCTAGAGGGATTGTTTTGCTAACTACTTTAGTATGCCATATTCTTCTTGACATCCGTTCCCTTTCGCGAAGAAGCTCATCGTAGTTATATTCATAATCCCAACCTAAAACCACCAGTATATGATAGCCTTTGCCGTCAAGTCCTTCCGCCAATGCTTCTAGTTCCTCTACTTTTCTAGCTGTTAATGGCCTATCGGGATAGCTTACATAAACTAGTTCGACCATTTCGTCTACCTCTCTAGTACCTAAGCCGGGGTAGTCTGAACGCGGATTTGCTCCATACAAATTGAGAATAATGTTTTGAATCTCATAAATCCTAGAACCACTTAAATAAATCAGCTGTCTTTGATAATTTCCAATATTCTCAATCAAGAAGGGTTTAGAATCGATTTGAACTAAACGGTTGCGAGCTACTTGTATTGCGACTTTCGAAGAATCACATCCGATCCATCGACGTCCCTTCTTTTCTGCAACCACTAATGCGGTTCCCGATCCGGCAAAGAAATCTGCGATTAGGTCATCCTTATTTGAAAAGCTAGTAATAATTCTATCGAGTAGTTCTAGATGTTTTTCTGTAGGATACTCGGAAGAGTAGTCATACCCCTCTATATCTATCCATAGGTTATCAAGCAATTTGTGTTCTCTTGGTTCTACCCAATATTCTGGATATTTTATTCCCTCACGCATTCTAATAAATTCTAATTCTTGCCCATTGGTCTTCCAATATTTATGAAGCCTCTCATTTTTCACAAACTCAGCTTTTCTTTGAGTTAATCGTTGATATTTCTTTGGAGTGACGTCATTTTTGATTTCTCTTTCAAATTTGTGATAGTTTTCAACAGCTTTGATGGCTCTTTCTCTCTTCCATTTCCATTGTCCTCTATTTGGTGTTACCCCGAATAGCTCATATCGCATAGTTGGTCTATCAACATTACTCCAGAAGCTCATCCATTTTGGTTTTACACTCTCCGATTGTGACAGCGGATGCCTGAATTTGCTTGATGGTGACTTTGTATACCACAATAATGTGTCATTGCTTGTGTGCATTCTTTCCACTTTTTCAAATTGATACATTAATCCCTTTTTGCGTCCTCTTTTTACGATAATCTCATTTCTAAAATTATCTACACCAAATACCTCATCCATTATTAACTTCGCATAGTGACCAATATGGTAATCCATATGTACAAATATCGATCCATCATCGCTGAGAAGCCTTCTCATTAATTGAAATCTGGGATAAAGCATATCCAAGAATGAATCGATCCCGCCCTCCCAGATGTCTTTGTAAGCTAATCGTTCAATGATTGAAGGAGGTTTATTTATTTCCGTATCCCCAATTTCGAATCTTGAATAATAATTTTCATTTGTCCAAAAGGGCGGATCTATGTAAATTAAACCAATTCTGCCCTCATAACCTGATGCAAGTAGGGCCTGCATCGCAAGAAGATTATTTCCCCAAATTAGCCTGTTCATCTTTTTTCCTTCAAACTCAATGTTGTACTTGTCGAGCGATGATGGTATTGTAGTTTGATCTCGTGCTGAGTTAGGAAACACTATCTCAGCAGTTTGAAATTCTATATCCTTTGGACTAGGTATACGACGTGGCTTTGCATCCCAAGTTAATCTTGCCGAGTTCTTTTTTCTGACGTTCACCACTCCCTATTTATAACTTGACATAGAATACCTCATTTCATAAAAACTTAATCTTCAATCTTTTATTCTTTACACTTAATGTAGAATTAACCTATTTTGTGACATGCCGATTTCATCCTGTTCTCTGGCTTTGATTGATTGCAGATTAGTAATTGCTCCACGATTTCTTACTGCTTTTACAATACCGCAGGCTCAGTAGCCAAGATTTTTTGGTTCAGTCCGAGGTGGTAAGCGGATTTCCTAATAATTATTGATCTCCCAAAGTGATCATCGAGCTCGTCCTTCTACTCTTAAAGTTCATAATCCAAAACCAGAAAACTAGGGAGCCAAATGAGAAGATAAGAACGATCAAAATACCAGGTATGACGAGCTTAAGACCCCCTAATGCATTATATTCCCAAAGCTGTATCGAAATCGTCTTTGGATTGTAGGCCATCATGACGTTCGCACCAAACTCTCCTATCGCTCTAATCCATGCAAGAATAACTCCCGCCAGAATCTCCTTTGAAGCGAGGGGAATAGTAACAGTGAAGAATGTCATTGCAAAGCCTCTACCAAGTATCCTGGAAGAATATTCATAATTTATGTCGACTTTTTCTATACCAGCTGCGGCTGTCAGAACTACAAATGGTGAAATTACAAAGACCTGAGCTAATATTATCCCAAAAGGTGATTGAGTCAATCTGAAACCCATATTTTCTGCCATGGTTCCGACCGGCGCGGCATCTCCATAAATATTCAGTAGTAATGCTCCAGAGATGAGTGGAGGTATGGCTAAAGGGATAGCCACTGAAAATCTGAGTATTTGGATAAATCTGGATTTGCTTCTTGCAATAATATACGCAAGTGGCAACCCCAACACAGTACAAATGATTGTTGAAATAGTGGCTGTTTGAATGCTTAGCAGCATAGAAGAGAGAGTCTGATAATTTAATAATGCTGCTAGATCCTCGACAGATCCAAGTCTTAAAACTATACTTAAAATTGGGAGCAATATGAAAACTACAAGGATCATGGCCAAGGCCAAAAATAGAATATAAAATAATGACAAAAGGCTAAGTCAAGATATTAAATGAGGTATATATACTATTATATGATTCATTAAAAATCATGAATACAAATCTTGGTTCTCTTGAACAAATCGGTTGAAATATTATTTTTTATGGAATAATTAATTTGACCTATAACATCAGACATTGAGCGTTGTTTCGTGTCTTGATGATGGAGCTTCTTCTTTTCTTCTTCCTTGTTCTCCCACCTTGCTCCTGCCAATCCCACCCCCATTTTCCTAAAAGTGTTCGAAGTACCTGGACCAAATCAGCCAGCTCATCCGGCAGCGGCAATGGGAATGGTAATAGCCAGGCGTTAATGGGCACGGATGCAGCTGTGAGCCTTCCCTCCAGCGATAACGGTAATGACAATGGTAACGCATTATCTAACGCTGAATCACACCAAAGCATTAGCCACCACACATCCGCAGGTGTCGAACAAAAAGCAAGCTGCAACGATAAGGACAACAACGGTAACAGCGGCAACAACTGTAACTCAGCTCCTAGGTTGATGCGCTAAAAGGGACAATGAATCCTTTTTTTCTTTATTTTAACGACCTATTCCGCCAACCAATCTGATTAGATTTCCTTTCGTAGTTGCAGGTTTATACTGATAGGACCAACCTCCAAAAGATTTTTCGATGTATTTGAGTATGCAACTTATCGCAGATATNTTCTAACTGCATTTATCAAATTCATCGTTACTACCTGGCAGTTCCAGTTTCCCATCGTGGTTTTAGGATCTGTCCTACAGTATCTTTGCGCGACAGCTGTTTGGTCCGGAATCAATTGAAAGAAATACAAACACCTCCTGTTGTCAGAACAGATTTTGTATATGTATGATTTATTGGTGACAGGAGCATTCAGGAAAAAGATTTTGGTCGAATACAAATTGACCGGATTGCTAAGATGCAGAGGTGGGCCGATACCGTCAAGAATCCAAGAATATGGACGTGTAAGACTGTTGATCATAGCAACAAACAATCATCACGGTTGATTTGGTCCAGGTACTTCGAATACTTTTAGAAATATGTTAGGTTTATTAGATATCAAATGGGAGGAGAAGGAAGATGGCCACCATTACCAAGTGGAATACGAACATCAGGTACCGGCACCTAGATTTGTATTCATGATTTTTAATGAATTATATATCAGAGGATTGACAAATCGTTTGACTCTCAAGCATTGACGAAATGTATCGCTTTTCACTCTTACAAGGGCGGAACNGGTAAAACAACCCTTGCTGCCAATTTTGCTGCTTTGCTAGCATTAAAAGGTCACCGAGTCACTTTACTAGACTTCGATGTTTACGCACCCAGCCTCCAATCATATTTTAATACTGATCCTAAAAAATGGATTAATGATTTTTTATTCGATAACGCTCAGATTGAAGACGTCATTGTAGATTTTACGCCTACTTTGACTCGTGTCAATAAGAGGAGTACAATTGATAATAGCGTTTTTACCAAAGGTAAGGAAAAGACAGAAGACCTGGATACTCTGAAGGGCAAGCTTTGGGTTGGTTTTAGTAACTCTAAGAAAGAAGAAATTTACAAGCTAGAAGGAGGGTCGGGTTCTAAAATACAAGTTCTCAGGAAATTTATATTTCTAAGAGAACTGCTCAGTTCCGACTACCATGCAGATTATGTCATTATAGACACTAGCCCCGGAATACGCTATTGGTCTATAAATGCTCTTGCTGTTGCTGACATAGTCTTGTTGACGCTCAAGATGGGAGATCTTGACATAGAAGGTACAAGAAAGGTTTCAGAGGAAATTTATGGCACATTTACGAAATTCGGGACAAAGTCCTTTCTTCTGTGGAACAGAGTGGCAGGTTATTGTGTCCCACATAATGCATATCAGACGGCGACCACAGGTACGTTGGCATCGGATGTACAATCAGGCGTGAACATTCAATCTGATTTTGGACAAGACCATTCATCGAATTCTATGTCTTCATACACTATGGAGGCGCAGCAAGCTACTGAAAGAGATATGAAGAGCTTTCTATCAAAAGAGACAGGGATGGAAGTAATCTCAGCTATACCATGTTATTGCGACATCCAGTTTAGTCGAAAAGAATACTTGACGGTTCTGGAACATCCAGAGCACCCGTTCACAAATCAATTTAATAAGCTAGTAGAAGCGGTTGCAATAATCTAGTATCAACGAGGAGTTCCCGGGATTAATACTCAGTTTAGATCAGATTATTAAAGCCTGTGCTAAGATCAATAATTCTCGAATAGAAATTCCGTTTGCCGACCGAGTACAAACATTCCGTGTATCTATATCCCAACAATTTATGTATTGCAAGAATCAAATCCTCGATTTCAATTGTTTTTTAAGAATGGATCTTGCTTAGAATCATCATATCCATGATCTTTTCTAATCTGTTCGTGAGCCTCCTCGCAACAATCTGGAATCTGCATTCCAGTTAGATAGTCTTTTGGAGGATATAGCGGTAGACTTCAGCAAGTATCCGTGTTGAAAACTTGTCTTAGATTTCATAATGAATAATAAAGTCTCACGCACCTACCAACATTAATACTGGATCAAGTATAGTCATTATGGGTTCATGAAAAGAGGAGGTAGGCTGGAAAACAATGAGAACAGAGGCGTCTTCATAGATAACATTCAAGGATGGTTTTCGAAGCGAAATATGTTTTGGAAAGGAGTTACAATTATTGCACTCGCTGCTATTATTATCCTACAGCTTTGTTTTACTTTTCTAACTGGAATTAACCCTCACGTCAGGCTGTTAATATACCCTATTTTAGTGCCGTTGTTACTACTATTCATATTTAGTATTTTTTGGCGAAATACAATAACAGCATTCCTCTCGCTCGCAGGAGCACTGTGTTTGTTTGTAGGCATGTATTATGCTTATCTTAGCCGGTACGAAGTAGTTCAGACCATTTCCTCCTCGGCATCACAGGCCAGCAATGTAGGCATGCAATTTCCACCTCTAGATGCTGTAGCTGCATTTTATTTCTTTATGGGATTATTCTCTGCATTTCTGTGTGTTGGAATTGCCTTTAAACCATCTTTTTTCAGAGCTAAAGGAGCTGTTATTGGTCTACCATATCCTATATGGAGTATCGAGCACGATCTAGAAAATAAACATAATGGTAGTAGCAACAGAATTGAAAGTCTAATTCATATTCAAAGTTTACTCAACTTCGGCGAGCGCCATCTGATCTCAAATTACAAGTATATCCAAGTCATCATAGGAGGAAAAATCTATTTTGTCTCTTTGAACGAATGGGTTCCACAAAGCTCGACTTATGTTATTAGAGATAAAGTATCTGGTTCATTAATCGGTATTCCAAAAGTTTCAGATGGCTTCAATATATGGTAGAGGTAGATCTCTAAATAAAATTTTTTACAATTTGAATCTGATTATTGTAATATCGATGGCTACACGGTTAACAGATCGGAAAGTCTTGTTCCATAAGACTGGTGCAAAAGCAATGAGCCTACATAAAAAGCGAATTTTTTCTGAACGTATGTTTTCAGTTAAGATAGATATATCACGAAATCGCAATGATGAATGAGCACCTTGATATTGCGTATTTTACGCATTTTAAACATCAAGCACGGAAGTGGAAAATAATATGTATCAACGAGATAAAGGCGGAGTAAGGGGAGGATGGATCGTTGTGTGGCCAGAGGGAATATTGACTGGGCTAGAAAGAGTATCCGGTTTACTTGAAGGTATGGTTTTAATAACTAGAGGTGACCCAACCGGGGCCGGCGAAGTCCCTAACACAGAGTGTGGTTTATCCAAAACATTTACATAGGCAGTACCGAATTGTCCAAGATTGTCAGTAACATTTAGTTGGAATCTCATAAGTGTATCGCCAGTAACGTTCGGAGCGACAAACTCCCAAACTGGAGTATTCACTCCATTCAAATTGCTGCTAGAACCTTCAGGCATTTGTCTCCATGAATATGATAAAATTATTCCGTTTGGAGACCTGCTGTTCGATCCGTTGAGAATTACGGTTGATCCTGCAGTAACGACTTGGTTGGCCCCGGCATTAGCAATAGGTGGAAGTTGTGGAGATTGGTATGTATTAATGAGTGTTGCGGTTTGTGGGGATGAGGTGGAGTTATTTGGAGAAAACGGAGATACAAGGGAGAACGATGTAGAGTTGACATGATTTGACTTCTGTTTTGTTGTAGTATTGTTGTCAGGTACCGCTGACAACGAAACTTTGGTGTCAAATGCCTTTAGACTTGCATTAGCAGGATACGTATAGCTAAAAGACAGAAAAATGATAAAAATTAAAAACAACGTAAACAGTTCATGCTTCAATTGTAAAATGTTCAGAAGATTTGACTATAAAGAATATGTGTTTGAATGATTTTGGTCATATGTAAATAATTTGCACGTCAAACATTATCGATCCATATTTAGTATAACGAACTATAATAACAAAAGTTTTTCTATAAAAGTAAAACAAATTCATTCATAGACGTGCTATAAGTGAATTACTTGATAATAACAAAATACCATCCATTCCTCCCTATATCATCTCTTGACAAAAGGTATGGTTTCAAGGATTTCTATCGACATTGATAATTATCCGTACATCCTAGGGCATAAAATATTACGTCTTGTTTGTCTCCATGGAATTTGTGCTTACTCCTGCAGGAACAATGATAGATGTACCTCGTCTAATTTTATAATCATTCTCACTTAAATTTGATAACTTCACTTTCTTCGATAATATAGTAAACCTCATCTACTGAAAGGGGTTCTTGGATATTATTTTCGCTGGCTTGTAGTCACATAATTCTAGCTTGAATATCCCTTAGTGTTTAAAAAAAATAAGATCCGTCTTAAGGCTCAAGGTCAGCAAGAAGATCATTTGATTTATTTAACTAATGCAAGAGTGAACTGGTTATACCTTAAAACAAGTCGACATAAAACATTCTGAACCAACGCTATGTCGGCAACTAAAGTAAGATTGGGAAAGGCAAAATAAATTATCACCTTCTAAAAAGACAGACAATTCTCCGGAACTATGAACTGAATGGTTTTGAGATGGTCTTATAGTATTACCTATCCAAATAGAAAAAGTCTTCAAATCTATGAGGACTTTTAAATTAATAATGGAATAAGTGTAGGTTACATCTCTAAAGAGTGGTCGGTAAAGTGAATATTCATGGCTCGCCTTACTATCTAAAAGTCAAATAATATCGGGATGTCGCCCTAACTCTGCATATATCCTCCACAATTTTAACGAATATTGTCTGAATTAGATGCAGCGTTTGTGCGATTGGGTTGTTACAGCCATTTGCCTGGTCGATAGATTGATTTGTCTACCCTGACATGATTTGAATTATCATGACGTGATCTACTGAGGCGCTGTTTGAGCAGGCAGAATGATCACACGAATTTGCCTGATCAACATATAATATTTTTTGTACTACTATGATGTTGACCACGATGATGCATTGCAAGAGCCAAGCTAAGCCATGGCCTGAGGATATAATGATTCCCATAGCTATAGTTTCTATAAAATTATTTGTGACTATTTATGCATTGAATGTTAGGATCTTGGGATGAATAAGAATGTGAGTCCAAAAGCAGTATAAATATATGACAAGTAAGTTCTGGAATATTTTATAAATCACGATTTAACGAAAACATAGCCATAGCTGGAATGAAGGGTCAAGATAATATTATTTATTGTAAAGCGTTTGAGATTGAATGGGCTATTGAAGTATATGCTGTCTTGAATGTTTCCCTTCAACAAAGCAGCTGATTAATTTATGTATTACTTCAGTTGATGTATATGATTGATTCATATGGAAGCCTCTAGTGAAACAATCGATAACAGATTTTGTAAGATTGAGACTTGTTGATACTAATTCTTGCTTGCTATGTGAACCAACTAATCCGCTACTGAAACTTTTACTACTAGGCGATGAACTGCTGTTGGGGCATTGGTCCAAAGCTGTTACCGTTTGACCGGTTGGACATATTAAAGATGGTATTGTTTGTGATGAAGACGGTGATGTTGGTGTTAACGGTGAGTGCGAGCTAGGGGTAGATTCTGCGCTTGGATTAGTTCCACTAGATGGACTGGAAATTGTAGAGTCACTCGGCTTTGCCAACACATATTCACCAAACATCGAGCAAGCAAGAGGCAGTGCGAAAACCAATAATACGAATAGAATTTTCATTTCATGTTCTCCAACCAGGCCAACTTTCAGATAAGTCTTTGGTCCAAATAATCCAGTCCAGGCCCCCAAACTGCTGATTTAATATCTTGTCTTGAGAGGAACACATTCCTTCCATATAACTTATAACACGTCTAACATCTTAAAGTTTCACTGCATTAGTAAGTATTCATCCATCGATGTATTTCTTGTGAAGGGTCAATAAATCTCTCAGTCAAGTGTTCCGTAGCTATATAGCAATGCAAGTATACTTGGATCATATTATTATTACATAAATTTATTAGAATTAAGTTCAGACTTCTAAACGTTGAGATAGACATAACATATTGGATAAAAAATTGCTATTTTGTAGTTGTTCGTTTGTAGGGTAGAATAATTCCATGTTTAGACTAAAACGATAGTAACCATTATACTGTATGTCACCTGTGATGCCACCACTACACTTCGATCTTACGGGATCATTAAGCTCAGACTCTAACTTTAACATTTTATATCACCTACAAAGTGCTATCCGTTCAGAAACCTTAAGGGGGCTTTCGAATGCTGCGTTATCTACCTCCCCCCCGTGTTCATGTTTCTTGGGTTTCCAATATCAACTAAAACTCCGGTAGATCCATATGGATTTTTGATTTGTGTAACATCTTTTATATTACTTTTATATCAAAGTACTTCGGGCTGCTCTGCCTCTGGATGTTCGGAATCTACATGCGCTGCAAGAGATTGTTGGGATAAAAAGGCAAGTCCACAAATCTTGCATCTATGGTAATCAGACATATCAGATGACGAAATTGAAGCAAACATATTCCCGTTATATTATAGAACATTTGTTCTATTTGCTGGTTGCCGTTGAAAGTATCATACATTATCGTAGTCATTTTTGGGCTACCACATCTTATCTCAAATAGTAGGGTGAGGTTTGATCCTCCTATTGCACTTGATACCGTTTGACTGGTTGATATCATAGATTGACGACTAGTCAATTAGGACTCAAATATTCACTCGATTTGAGTACAATTTAAGGTTCCTTGCATCTGAATTACAATAGTTTTGATTACCTGATACGAATTCAACATCATCGTTCAAGTACAAACATGACAACTCAATGAAATGTTTGAAAGCACACTAACACACCTAATGTATGCAGATCTTTGTACTCTACTAACAGACGTGCTTTGCCCATGCTAGTACGACGTCTCCCCCCATTTTCAATAATAATTAATACGCTGGTTTGGTGCTTGAAAAAGAAGTGTTGGGATTACGAGCCTTCGTGTTAAATCGGCATTTTTGTAAGTGCGCTCCATTTCGGATCCTTACTATTCCACGGTTTCTCTGACAATCATTCAGCATTTCCAAGAGACATTCAAATACTGCAGATATACTTCTACATCTAGGTAGAAGAAAAATTGGCCGAACACCTTTATTCTGATATATGCAGACACATGTTACGTATAGATGAATCGATAAGGTTTGTTGGTGTAGCAAATCAGATGGGTAGTCTAGAAGCGACTGTGTATCGGCAAGGTTTGGTTCCATTGATGACTAGGGACCAGACTTCTCAATATGCAATACAAGCTGTGCTTCGTGCAGCAACACGACAAGACTTTGAAACTAATATCGGAAGGCTGCAGTATTCAATAGGAAAATACGACAAGCTGATTCGTGCAACAATCCCAATTCTACTTAGCAATAATGATCATGACAGCAAATTATATCTGCTTTTATCATTCGACATAGATTCGGATTTCAATTCGGTCATCGAAAAAGTACTGAAATATATAAAAAGTAACAAAGAGATATTTGATGTGAAAAGATAGATAGTACAGGACCCAAGCAATCGGCTCATAATCGTTCACAACTCTCACGGGCTTTTGGTGAAAATATGATTTGAACTTGCTACTCTACCTGAAATACTTTCAAATCTCACATATAATAGTTGTATTGTCCAAATTTAGTGCAAAACAAAGGACTATCCCCAACGCTAGCGATCCTTGTTGCGGTCATATTCTCGGAACGTATAGCTGTGCCATTCGAGTCCTATTCAACGGTCTCAATCTGTTCTAGTTGGCAGACGAAGAGTATGTCCTAGGACAATTGTTGTGTTTAGTACCGCCACTGCCAATAGAAGTCTTTGTGTGCCTTCTCATCGTGTAGGCTATATCGCCTGAACGGCCGATCAATCGGCTTTGGATTTTCCACTCCACCTCCCAAACAGAAGTGTGTGCCAGGCGTGCAGAATACTAATTACAATCTCCAATCCCACATACTCGATAAATAAATTCAATACATGTTTCTGAAGATAACAGTCTTTGGCAGGATAAAGCTCAACGCAAATTTTAACTCATATCGATTTGTTGAATTTCTGATATGGGAAACGACATATATTTTATTTGAAACATGAGGAAGGATTTCGTATAACACAGCAATTGCGTATAATGGTTATAATTTCAAGAATGATCTTACATTAGCTTGGATCTATAAGAATAACCCATATTCGTTTCTTGGAAAGCCTTTAGGATCGATTCAATTACTTAAGTAGTGGCTTCAACTAAGTTAAGCAACATATTTTATAATCTCAAATTAGTGAAATCTCAAGGGCATTATTTGTTCAATGTATCAAAACCGAGTACAACTCTCAAACTATCATTGACGTTGTTCTTGGTTCTGATGTTTGAATTGTTCCTTTTTGAACCAACATCAATGTCAAATAACTCATTTTCTATATCAACAGTCATTCCTTTTCAGAAAGCTTTAGCCATGATAGAAAGACAAATTCCCGTGGCGCAGGCTCCTAGTGTGGCTCCGATGCCATCTTTTACAGAGTATGTAAATCCAGCAGACGGTGTATCAATTCAATACCCATCAAACTGGGAAAAAATAGAATATCCCTCCTTACCAATGTCACCAGCTCCCTACAAGGTTGTCGTCAATTTTCTAGCACCACCTGAAAGTGGGTCAGATCAATGGAGGCAATATTTCATGATACAAATGGGAAATCAAAGTTTTGTTACTAATTTAGTTCCTCAGACGAAGACTACTCTTGGAGGAAATCCAGGATTTAGCCTAATTTATGCCAATAACGAAGAGACATTTCACATCAAAACACTGGAAGCTTGGACGACTGTTGGTGGTAATACGTATTTACTCATATTCAAGGCCGAAGCAACAAAATTCCCTGCATATTTACCGGTGGTACAACATATGATTGATTCATTCAAAATTGGGGAATCAGCTGGATTATCAGCCAATGTCACAACATCGAGCGCTTTTCAAAAGTCGATGGCCCCTAACATTTTAAGATAGTGACGACATTAAGAACCTTACATGCAATAAGCAAAGAGTGAACAGGATAAGGAAT
>AF_2010_repII_A001DRAFT_10000101_pt1 | contig 14053 bp, 12 predicted proteins | sample AmaForreplIIA001_FD_9190 | JGI IMG/M metagenome (IMG submission 9190)
GGGCCTTTGCCGAACCAGCCGCCACGCATGAAGCTTTCGGTGGCGATATCGATGTTGAAGGTATCGCCCGAGGCCGGATCGAGGAAGCGCTGAATGCGCCGCGCCACATGTGGCACCGTGTAATACGCGCTCAGCAGACCGATCCCGGCGAGTCCTGCAATCCCTGCTACCCAAACAAGCCGCATCCCGGCCATGAAGAACAGCGCGCTCCAGACCACCGCGATCAGCATCGTTTGTCCGAAATCCGGTTGCACGACGAGCAAAGCGATCACCGTCAGCAGAAGCAAAAGTGAAAATGTGTTTGCCGGCATGTCGGGTCGTTTTGCGGATTCGCCGAACAGCCAAGAGACGATGATCACAAAGGCGGGCTTTAGGAATTCGGACGGCTGGATGTTGACGCCAAGCAGGACAAGCCAGCGCCGCGCACCCTTGATCTCGGGTCCGAAATACGGTGTCGCGGCCACCATGACGAGGCTCACAAAGAAGATCATCAGCGATAGGCGGCGAATCTGGCGTGGGCTGAGAAAGGACACACTGAGCATCACCGCGATCGACGGCAGCACATAGATAATGTGTCGGTTGACGAAAAAGAACGGATCAAGACCCAGGCGGGCTGCGACCGGCGGGCTCGCGGCCAGGGAAAGCACAATCCCGGCAAGCATCAGCGCGCCGATCGCCGCAAGCGTGAGCCGGTCGACCGTCCACCACCATTCACCAAAGGGTGTGCGTTGCGCGCGTGAAATCATCCCGCTTCCCGTCGCCGCTCAAGCTGACGCTTCGCGGTTTAGGAAGCATTAACGGTGCGCATCGCCCTCGCTCAAATCGGGGTGACGCCCAATCCCAACACGATGTTCGTGAAGGCTTTGCCGCGCACTTCGAAATTTGGGTACTGGTCGAATGAGGCGCAGGCCGGCGACAATAGTACCACCGGCTCTTTGAGACCCGATTCCTGCGCATCGCGGGCCGCTNCTTCGATGGCCGCTGACAGGATTCGATTGATTTCGTAAGGCACGCGTCCGTCCAGCGTCTGGGCGAATTCGTTCGCGGCCTCTCCGATCAGGTAGGCCTTGCGGATCCGTGGAAAGAACTCGGTCAGGCTATCGATTCCGCCGGTTTTCGGCTTTCCGCCCGCGATCCAGAAAATGTCCTCGAAGCTCGCCAATGCTTTGGCCGCTGAGTCGGCATTGGTCGCCTTCGAATCGTTGACGAATAGAACCTGGCCCTTGCGTCCGACCTGTTCCATCCGGTGGGCAAGGCCGGGGAACCCTTTGAGACCTTTTTGAATCGTGGTGGCATCAATGCCGAGCGCTGTGCAAGCCGCGACCGCACAAGCCGCGTTTTGGGCATTGTGCACCCCGCGCAGCGATCCGATCCCTGCAAGATCTGCCACGACCACCGCATTGCCGCCCTTCGCCCGCAAGATGCGACTTCCCTCCGCGTAATAGCCGTCTGCCAGCGACGTCACGACAGAAACACGCACGACATTTTTTCCGGCGCGCTGGATTTGATCGGCTGCAGCGAGCGTAAAGCCGTCATCGATATCGATCACGGCCGTACCACCCGTTTCCACGTTTGCTGGAAGGCGCTCTTTGATGGCCGCGTAATTTTCGATAGTTCCGTGACGGTCGATATGATCTTCGGTCACGTTAAGAAGTACGCCCACGGTCGGCCTGAGAGAAGGCGCCAGATCGATTTGGTATGAAGAGACTTCGAGCACATAAGCACGATCTGGTCCGAACAACTGAAGAGCGAGGACTGGCACACCGATGTTTCCTCCCATCTGTGCATCGCGTCCGGCACTGTTAAGCAGGTGGGCAATGAGCGCGGTGGTCGTTGATTTTCCGTTGGTGCCCGTGATTGCAATCAACGGGCACCGGCGACCCGATTTGGCGCGCTCGCGGCAGAACAACTCGATGTCGCCGATGACCTCCACGTTTCCATTGCGGGCAAGGGTCACTGTCCAATGTGGCTGAGGGTGGGTCAGCGGCACTCCGGGAGCCAGCACCAGAGCGGCGACGCCTGCCCAGTCAATCGCATGAAGGTCTTGCGTCTTCAGCCCGGCTGCCTGCGCATCGGAAATTTTCCTCTGGTCGTCGTCGAAAGCGACAACGTCAGCGCCGCCTTCTTTCATCGCGCGCGCCGCGAGCAGACCCGAACTGCCGAGGCCAAAAACCGCGACCCGCTTCCCAGCGAACGTGGTGACCGGAATCAAGGCTCATCTCAACTTGAGTGTCGCGAGCCCGGCAAGTGCCAGCACAACGGCGACAATCCAGAAGCGGATCACGATCTGCGACTCGGTCCAACCCAGCTGCTCGTAGTGGTGGTGGATCGGCGCCATCTTGAATACACGCTTACCGAACACCCTGTACGAGACAACCTGGACGATGACTGAAACCGCTTCGAGCACGAACAGGCCGCCGACAATCGCAAGTACGATCTCGTGTTTGATCGCGACAGCGACAGCACCGAGCAACCCGCCGAGCGCAAGCGACCCGGTGTCGCCCATGAAGATCGATGCTGGTGGGGCGTTGAACCAGAGAAATCCGAGACTTGCACCGATCACTGCACCGCACAGCACCGCCAGTTCGCCGGTGCCGGCGACATAGTGGATCTGCAGATATTCCGCGAACACGGCATTTCCCGCGAGATACGAAATGAAACCGAAGCTCGCCGCCGCTATCATCACCGGCACAATCGCAAGGCCATCGAGGCCGTCAGTGAGATTGACTGCATTGCCGGCAGCGACGATCACGAAGGCGCCAAGCAGCACGAATGCCCATCCGAGATTGAAAACGAGTTCTTTGAAGAATGGAAACACGAGCGAGGTCGCGATCGTCCCGCGGCCGAGCTGCGCAAGCGCCGTGCAGGCGGCGACCGCGATGATCGTTTCAATGATCAAACGCGTCCTGCCGGCAAAACCCGCGTGCGTTTGCTTGGTGATCTTGAGATAGTCGTCGTAGAAGCCGATCATCCCGAACGAGAGCGTCACGCCCAGCACCACCCACACGTACGGATTTTTCGGATTCGCCCACAGCAGGGTCGACACCAGCAGGCCGGAGAGGATCATCAGGCCGCCCATAGTGGGCGTTCCCTTCTTGGTGACCAGATGGGATTGCGGACCATCACTGCGAATCGGCTGGCCCTTGCCCTGCCTGAGCCGGAGCAGATCGATAATCGGTCCGCCAAACAGGAATACGAAGACGAGCCCCGTGACAATCGCACCACCGGTGCGAAATGTGATGTATCGAAATACGTTAAAGAAAGAGATTTTATCGGACAGTTCGGTCAGCCAGTAGAACATTGAGTCGAACCCTCGGTATTCGCCCTGCGCTGGCGCCTAAGCGTGCGCAGTCTGCCTGGGAAACTTCCGCTCCAACGCGCTAACAATTGGCCCCATTTTCGAACCGAGGGAGCCTTTCACCATGACCGCGTCGCCGGCCCGGATGGCGTCCAGCACGATTGTCTCAAGCCCCGCCGCAGTCTCGGCATAGCCGCCCCGGACCCGCGAGGGAAGGGCCTCCCACAACGCTCGCATGAGTGGTCCAGAACAATAGACAAGATCGATCCCCGATGTCTCGACAGCCTCCGAGATCGCGCGATGCAATTGGGCGCCCATTGGTCCGAGTTCCAGCATGTCACCGAGCACCGCAATGCGCCGGCCACGATCTCCCACTTTTGCCTGACCGAGCAGTGCAATCGCGGCCCGCATTGAGGCGGGGTTGGCATTGTAACTTTCGTCAATGAGCAGGACGGCTCCGCCGGGCACTGTCAGCAGAGTTCGTGTTCCGCGTCCGCTTGCGGGCTTGAGATTGTTGAGAGCAAGCGCGGCCAGCGCGAGATCGGCCCCGACAAGCGAAGTCGCGGCCAGCACGGCAAGAGAATTGAGCACAAGATGGCGTCCCGGCGCACCCAAACGGTAAGTGACGGCCTGCCCCAGTATGCGAGCTTCTATCGTCGAAGAATCGGCCTGCAGCGATGCGCGGAGCAACTGTGCGTCAGCACCTTCGTGCGCACCAAAGGAAACGATTCGTCCGACACCGGCTGCCTTCGCGGCGGCAGCCAATCGCTCATACTGGCCATTGTCGCGATTGAGAACAGCGGCGCCGCCTTTCTCGACGCCCGCGAAAATTTCCGCTTTGGCGTCGGCAATCTTCTCCAGCGAGCCGAAGTATTCAAGGTGGACCGGTTCGATGGTTGTAATGATAGCGACCTGCGGACGCACGAGCTTGGTCAGCGGCGTGATTTCGCCCGCATGGTTCATGCCAATCTCGAACACCGCGTACTTTACGCTTTCCGAGCAACGCGCAAGTGACAGCGGGACGCCCCAGTGATTGTTGTAGGACGAAACTGAAGCGTGAGTTTCGCCATTCGCCGAAAGCGCGAGCCGCAGTGCATCTTTTGTGCCCGTTTTGCCAACCGAGCCGGTCACAGCGACGACGTGTGCGTGGAGGCGGGCGCGAGCGGCACGCGCAAGCTCGCGCAGGCCCTCAAGCACATCGGGAACGATCAAAAGCGGCGCGCCGGAAAAGCGTTGTCCCTGACTGCGCGCCACCACAGCAAGGCTGGCGCCGGCCTTCAACGCGCCGTCTACGAATTCGTGCCCATCCCGGTTCTCGCCATGAACAGCAAAAAACGCATCACCTTTCGCCAACGTACGGCTGTCGATTGAAATGCCGGCAACGTTCGGCGGCAAAGAACCCGAGCGGTTAGCACGCATCGCCGCCGCCATGGCATCGAGAGACCAGAGGGCACTCATACCACTTTGCCCTTCAGGGCTGCCGCGACCGCTTCATGGTCCGAAAATGGCACGATGCGATCGCCGATGATCTGCCCCACTTCATGACCCTTGCCCGCGATCAGTAGCACGTCACCGGTCGCTAGTGCCGCGATGGTTTTCTTAATGGCCTCAGCGCGGTCGCCAATTTCCACGGCGCCAGGAGCTTCGGCGAGAATGGCAGCCCGTATTGCGGCCGGGCTTTCACTGCGCGGATTGTCATCGGTCACGATAACCCGGTCCGCATTCTCCGACGCGATCCGTCCCATGATAGGGCGCTTTCCTGTGTCGCGGTCCCCGCCGGCGCCGAAGACGACGACCAGTTTCCCGCGTGCATAGGGACGCAAGCTTTCAAGCGCTTTCTTGAGTGCGTCGGGCTTGTGCGCATAGTCGATGAATATCGGTGCGCCGTTGTGAGTGCCGGCAAGCTCGAGCCTGCCCTTGGCGCCCACGAGTTTTTCCATTGCCGCAAATGCTCGCGCGGGCTCAGCACCGGTTGCGATCGCCAATCCCGCCGCAATTCCGGCATTCTGCACCTGGAACGCGCCGACAAGCGGCAAGCGCACTTTGTACGTGTGCCCCTCATGCATAATCGTGACGATCTGATTGAAGCCATCGATCGTCGCACCGACAAACTTGATGTCGGCCCCCTGCTCTCCGACGGCGATGATTTTCAGGTCACGCTTTTTCGCTGCTTCAGCGACCCGGTGCGCATAGCAATCGTCGACGCCGATAACGGCCGTGCCACCCGGCACAATCAAATCCTCGAACAGACGAAGCTTGGCGGCGAGATAGACTTCGATGCTGGGGTGGTAGTCGAGGTGATCTCGCGACAGGTTTGTAAATCCGCCGGCCGCGATGCACACCCCGTCGAGGCGATGCTGGTCAAGACCGTGCGAAGACGCTTCGAGTGCGAGATGTGTGACACCTTCTTCTGCCAGTTGATCGAGCGTTTTGTGGAGTTCAACCGGATCGGGTGTGGTCAAGGATCCGTAGCGTTCGCCCGCCGGCGAAATCACCCCGACCGTGCCGATGCTCGCTGCGCGGTAACCCAGTTCGTTCCATATCTGACGGGTGAAAGCGGCAACCGATGTTTTCCCGCTGGTGCCCGTAACCGCGGCAATGGTCGCTGGCTGCCGCGGAAAGATTTTCGCCGAAGCGAGGGCAAGCAGACGTCGTGGATTGGCAGCACGAATAAACGCCATGGCGTCAGGCAATGTGTCCGGGCGCTGCTCGGCTATGACGGCCACGGCCCCATCGCTTGCAGCTTGTTTTACGAAACGCGCGCCGTCGGTTCTGTTACCCGCAATCGCGACGAACAGGAAACCCGGTTTTACCTTGCGGCTGTCGGAAGTGACGCCAACAACCTCGATTCCATCAAGCCTCGAATCGGGCGCTGCCTCCGGCAGAAGATCACGCAGCTTCACCGCGTTTCCTTCGCGCTCACCAGCAGCATCTGATCGGCCTTGGGTAAATCGAAGCGCGGCGTCATGTCGAGCAGCGGTGCGACGCGTTCGATCACGCGCGCGCCGACAGGCACGGCGTTCCAACCCGAAGTGCTGAAGCCATGGGTCTCCGGCAGACCCTGCGGTTCGTCAAGCATGATCAACAACAGATAGCGCGGCTTGTCAGCCGGCAATATGGCGGTGAAACTGGTCAAGACTTTGGTCTTTGAGTAACGGCCCCCCACCACTTTCTCCGAAGTGCCCGTTTTACCGCCGACATAGTAACCTGGGACATTGGCGCGCGTCGCGGTGCCTTTTTCCACATTGAGGCGCATCAGATAACGCATTTTGTCGGCCGTTTCCGGCTTGATGACGCGCTTCGCAAGGCCGTCAGCCTCGGCCGAGCTGCGCTTGAGGAACGTCGGCGGAATCATCTTGCCGCCGTTGACCAGCGCCGAAATGCCCATCACCGCCTGCAGCGGGGCGACCGAGAGACCGTGTCCGAATGCGATCGTCACTGTGTTGAGTTCGCCCCAATGTTTGGGAACCAACGGCTCGGCACTTTCGGGCAGCTCCGTGCGCAATCGATCAAGTTGCCCCAATTTTTTCAGGAAGGCTTTGTGGTAGTCGACGCCAAGCGAGAGCGCCATGCGCGCGGTGCCGATATTGGACGAGTACGTGAAAATTTCAGGGACCGACAGCACGCGCTTCTGCGCATGATAGTCGTTGATTTCAAATTTGCCGTAACGCAAGGGCAATCGCGCGTCGAAAGTTGACGACAAGGAAATACGGCCGCTGTCCAGCGCCATTGCCAGCGTCAGGGCCTTGAAAGTCGAACCCATCTCGTAGACGCCGGTGGTTAGTCGATTCAGCCGGTTTGGATCGTTCGCTTCTCGCGGATTGTTCGGGTCGAAGTCCGGCTCGGACACCATCGCGATGATTTCAGCGGTGTTGACGTCGGTGATTATTCCAGCCGATGCCTTGGCTTTATATTTTTCACGCGCCACGATCAGTTCGTCGCGCAGCGCGTATTGTATGCGAAGATCGACCGCAAGATTGACTGGCCGCTGCAGCTGATCGGTGGCAAGACCTGCCATGTGCAAAGCGGCGAGGCCCTGCCCATCCAGCCATTTTTCAATGCCGGCGATGCCCTGGTTGTCGATGTTCACATGGCCGATTTCATGTGAGACCACCGGCCCGTTGGGATAGACACGCTTGTTCTCGGTCAGGAAGCCAACGCCGGGAATACCGAGACGATGGATCTCCTGCTGCTGGTTGGGTGTAATTTCGCGCTTGAGCCAGACAAAGCCACGTTTAGATGAAAGGCGCTCGCGCACTTCGCTAGCGTCGAGATCCGGCAGGACCGCGGTCAGCAATTCAACCGCTTCGTCGACATCGATAATCTTGCGCGGTTCGGCGAACAGCGACGGCGTCTTAACATCGGTCGCGAGAATTTCGCCGTTGCGGTCGAGGATATCGGGGCGCGCGGTGGCGACCGCATCCTGCGCCATGCTGCGACGGCCACCATGACCTTCGGTTCCCGCTGCAAACATCACGAGACGCACGGCGATCACCGAGAAGATGGCGGCGAACGCGACGATGGCGAGGCCAAGCCGCGCTTTCGCCTTTACGTTGCGGTCGACACCTTGTCCGTAAAGCAACGAGCGCAGAACGCACTGCCAGCGATTTTCGGTTTGTTTGCTCGATCCCTGCACGACGTCACTGCCGCGCGGACGGCAGCACGCTGCCGGTTATCTCGGGGGCGGGTGAAAGCATCGCGCCGATCGGATCCTTGCCGGCTGGCCGTTCGGCAGCTGGCGGTCTGTCGGGCAGGCTCTCCAGTTTGTCGAACTGAGCCGGCTTAACGGGCTGCAGCGCCAGATGGCGGTCAGCGAGCCCCTGAATACGACCGGGCGTGTCGAGCCTCGCCCATTCGGCGCGAAGAACCGCGATGGCGTTGCGTTCGCGGCGTAACTCGCTGCGCAATTTGGCGACGCGTTCGGCCTGCAGGGTCGAATCGAACTTGATTTTGTAGACGAAAGACGCCGCGAGGATCAGTGCAGCAATGACGAGAATGTTGACCAGACGCATCGTCAGCGCCCCCCAACAACAACGTCGGCGACCGCTGGGAGGTCCGGCAACAGGTTCGACGGCGCGTCCGCGCGTGCCGGCGCAACGGTTCGTTCGGCGGCGCGCAGCTTGGCGGAGCGGGCGCGCGGGTTGTTCACGATTTCCTCGTCATCTGCCGCGATCGGCCGCTTGGTCAGCGTGCGAAACGTCGGCGCAGGGCGATCAAGCTCGGGCGCGTGACGGGAGCCACCGCGGCTCCCGGTACGATCGACAAGGAATGTTTTGACGATGCGGTCTTCGAGCGACTGAAAGGAAACGACCACCAGTCGCCCGCCCGGTTTGATGACGCGTTCGGCTGCACGTAGTGCAGTCGCCAATTCGTCAAGTTCATTGTTGACGAAGATGCGCAGGGCCTGAAACGTGCGCGTTGCCGGATGGATGTCGTTCGCACGCGAGCGTACAACTGACGCAACGGTGTCCGCGAGCTTGCGCGTGGTTTCAAACGGAGCTTCGGCGCGCGTTTTGACGATGGCGCGCGCAACAGACCGCGAATGCCGCTCTTCCCCCAGAATGAAGATGATATTGGCTAGATCACGCTCGCTGGCCTTGTTGACAACATCGGCCGCGCTTGGGCCGTCACCACCCATGCGCATGTCGAGGGGGCCATCAAGGCGGAATGAGAACCCGCGGCGGGCGCTGTCGAGTTGCATCGACGAAACGCCAAGATCGAGCGCTACACCGTCGACGGTCGCGAACCCGGCGTCGCGCGCAATCGCATCGAGATTTGAAAATCGATCTTCGATCAGCGTCAGGTGGCCTCCGGCCTGATCGACCAGGTCTGCGCCGAGCGCGATGGCGGTCTGATCGCGATCGATGCCGATCACGCTGCAATCGGCCGCTGCGAGTATCGCGCGGGTATAGCCCCCCGCTCCGAACGTGCCATCGACGTAGACGCCGCCTTGTTTGGGCTGGAGCAGCTCGACCGCGGGACGGCCGAGCACAGGAATGTGGAGAGCTGGTCCGCCAGCGACAGCAGAGCCGCCGCTGCCCACCATCATTCCCGTGCTCCGGGCGCATCGCGCGCCGCCGATCGGGACCCCAGTTCGCCCTTGAGCGCGCGCACCTTTTGGGTGGCCTCCGCGAGCTCGTTTTGGAAACGGCTGGGTTCCCAGATCTGAAACTTGTGGCCGAGACCGACGAACGCCACTGTCTCGGTAATGCCCGCGTGACGCTTCAGGTTCTCGCTCAGCACCACTCGCCCCTCGCCGTCGATCTTCAGCGTCTCGCTGGTCCCATACAGCGCGAGAGCAAACTGTTCGCGCTGGTCGGAGAATGGCGCGTAGCGCCCGATCAAAGCCTCGATCTCCGCCATCAGCGCGCTCCCCCCTGCGTCGATCGCCGGGCGATCCAGTGCCGGGTAGCAATAAAGGCCCTCGAAGCCGCCGCGACCGAGAACCGAGCGATACGAACCAGGGATCGAGACGCGCCCTTTGGAGTCGAGCCGCAATGTGAAGTTCGACACAAAGCGGTCCACACCCCGTACTCCTCACCGACCGGACGCATTCGGGGGCACTGGCACGTGACAAATGACCTGCATTTCCGTGCAGGCCGACACTCGACAACGCACTGTCCCGATTTGGGGAATTGTGGGATATCATGGGATTAGATGGCCGTCAATTAATTGGGCCCAAATCCTCCCGGAGCATGGTCTTGAGGCGGATCAACGCCATTAACGGCGGTTAAACTTAAAGAAGCGTTGCCGAATTCGGGCCGCCGCCGGTTAGGGGTCATGCAATGTGGGTTGGGCTCTTCAGCGACATTCACGCGAACCGTGAAGCGCTCGAGGCGACTCTCGCGCATGCAGGACGTGCCGGCATAAGCCGCTTCATCTTTCTCGGGGATTATGTCGGCTACGGCGCTGACCCCGGTTTTGCCGTCGACACCGTCATGCGCGAAGTCGAGGGTGGCGCGGTCGCCCTACTCGGCAACCATGACGATGCTATCGCCAGCGGCACGAGTGGCATGAACGCAGTTGCCGCAGACGCACTCGATTGGACACGGCTTCAACTCAACAGCACGCAGCGCGAATTCCTCGCCCAATTGCCGCTGACCTTCGAAGACGACCAACGGCTGTTCGTGCACGCCAGCGCGCACGCGCCGAAACGTTGGGAGTATATCACCAGCGTCGAGAGCGCATCCCGGAGCCTCCTGGCCACACGTGCGCAGGCGACGTTCTGTGGCCACGTCCATGTTCCGGCCCTCTTTCATCTTTCGCCCACCGGGAAAATTGCCGGTTTCGAACCGGTGCAGTCCGTGGAGATCCCTCTGCTTTCGCCCCGTCGCTGGGTCGCCGTGCTCGGTTCGGTCGGACAACCACGCGATTACAATCCCGCCGCGTGCTTCGGCGCCCTCGACGTTGAGCGAAACGTGCTGGTTTATGTCCGCGTGCCGTATGACAACGAGACGGCGGCGCGCAAAGTGCGCGACGCGGGGTTGCCGGAACTTCTCAGCCACCGACTCATCGAGGGGGCCTGAGACGTGAACCAACGCGCACTTGAAGCCGGTCAGACCATCGACGGTTTCCGCCTGCTCGAACGACTCCCGGCTGGCGGGATGGCGAGTTTCTGGCGCGTCGCGCGAGACGGCGACGACCGGCCGATGCTGATGAAGATCCCGCTGTTAAGACCCGGCGAAGATCCTCTGACGATCATCGGCTACGAAGTCGAGCAAATGGTGCTCCCATGTCTCACAGGCCCGCACGTACCACGCTTCATCGCCGCCGGTGATTTCGAGCGGCCTTACATCGTAATGGAATTTGTTTCCGGGCTCTCGCTGGAATCATTGCTGGAAAAAGCACCATTGCCTATGGACGAGGTCGCTGCGATCGGCGTGAAGATCGCGTTCGCGTTGCACGACATTCATCAACAGCACGTGATTCATCTTGATTTGAAGCCCAGTAACGCGATCCTGCGCGGCGACGATGCAGTCCTGATTGATTTCGGCCTTTCTCGCCACGACCAATTGCCGGATCTGGTGCAAGAGGAGGCAGAAGGTCCAGCCGGAAGTGGCGCCTATATCTCACCGGAACAGGTGCTGGGCAACCGCAGCGATCCGCGTAGCGACTTGTTTGCCCTCGGCGTAGTCGTTTACCAGCTGGCCACCGGTGCGACCCCGTTCGGCGAACCGGAATTGGTGGAAAACTGGCGGCGTCGGCTGTGGCGCGATCCGATTCCGCCCCGCGCGCGCAATGCCGACGTCCCTCCTTGGCTGCAGGAGATCATTCTGCACTGCCTGGAAGTCGATCCGGATAAACGCTACGCAACCGCAGCGCAAATCGCGTTCGACCTGCAGCATCCGGACCAGGTCATGCTGACGGAACGGTCCGCACGCACACGACGCGATGGCCCGCTCACCGTTGTCTGGCGCCGGCTTCGCATGTCGCACAATCAGCAACCTCAGCGACGCCGCGCTCTTGCAAGTCATCTCTCAACGGCGCCAATTGTGCTCGCCGCCATCGACCTCGAGCCGGGGCATGAGCGATTGAGCCAAGCCATCGCACTGGCGGTGAGACGGGTCCTCATGGCGGAACCAAGTGCCCGCCTTGCCTGCGTCAATGTGCTGAAAATTGCCCGTCTTGCGTTGGATGAAACTGAGGACGCGCAGGGACGCAATCCGCATCTGGGCCGGCTCGTAGAACTCAAGCATTGGGCGCGCGAAATTCCGATGCCGCCTGAGCGCATCACCTACCACGTTCTCGAATCGACAGATCCTGCGAGCCAACTGATTGACTACGCTCGCCACAACCGGGTCGATCACATCGTGATGGGCTCCAGCGGAAGTACGATGTTGCGTCGCCACATCGGCAGCGTGTCCGCCCGTGTCGTTGCTGAAGCGCCTTGCACTGTCACTGTCGCTCGCCCCGCGCTCGATAGAGAGATCTAATTCGTAAGCACTCCTTTTGGGAACACGCGACGATCAGGTTCCGCTCTTAAAAACAAGTGCACTGTTCCGAATAGGGGAACGGCGATCCATGCCGCGCGTTGTCGTCACGGAACATATTCGTGATCTCGTGAAAATCATTTGTGTGAGAAGGAGGAGACGAAAATGCTGAAGAAATTGTTGTTGTCCACCGCGCTCAGCGCTGCTGTCGCAACGGGCGCATGGGCACAGTCGAGTTCAACTGACTCATCCAAGCCAGAACCGGCGGCCCAGGCGCAGCCGGCGACCAAAGACTCTTCAGGCAAGATGAACTTCGTGTCGTCGCAGAAGCCTGACCAATGGCTTGCGTCGAAATTCAAGGGCACGGATGTCCTTGGATCCGACAACCAGAAGATCGGCGACGTCAGCGACATTCTTTTCGACAGGACCGGAAAGATCGATGCCTTTGTCATCAGCGTCGGGGGCTTCCTCGGCGTCGGCTCCAAAGAGGTGGCGTTAGCGCCAAGTTCTTTCGACGTCGTACCGGGCGATAACGGCTCGTCCCCGAAGCTCAAGGTCGCGGCGACGAAGGACCAGCTCAAGGACGCGCAGAATTTCGCGCGCTATGAGGCTCCGCGTCCGACCAGCACGACCGGCTCCGGCACGACGACCGGTGGCGGAATGAAGCCTTCCGGGGGCTCATCACCAAAGTAGTCGTTAGTCGTTGATAGAGCTTAGACGAATGCAGCCGCGGTCCGGGCAACCGGACCGCGGACGCATTTCGCAAGCCTTGCTTTTTTGACGGGGCGGTGAATGATGCCCGCCCGTTATCAACGCACCGGTCATATCCGGCCCATGTCTGCTTTTTCGCCGGATTCATTCATCGTTGCCGACGTCGCGTCGTCACCAAACTTCGACGAACGCAAGGATGGCCGACGGCCGGACATGATCCTGCTGCACTATACCGGCATGCAAAGCGGCGATGCGGCGCTGAAGGCGTTGACCACCGCAGCAAGCAAGGTGTCCGCGCACTACGTCGTTTTCGAAGACGGCCGCATCGTCCAGTGCGTGCCGGAAGCACGCCGCGCCTGGCACGCCGGTGCATCGTCCTGGGCCGGAGAGACCGATATCAATTCGTGCTCAATTGGCATCGAGATGGTGAACCCGGGCCATGAATTCGGCTATCCGGATTTCCCGCTGCGCCAGACTGCAGCTGTCATTTCGCTTTGCAAGTCGATCATTACCCGTCGCGGTCCGATCAGCGGCGACCGTATTCTCGCCCACTCGGATGTGGCGCCCGCACGCAAACAGGATCCCGGGGAAAAATTTCCATGGGGCTTGTTGAGCGACTCCAATGTCGGCCACTGGGTTCGTGCCGCGCATCTCGATCTTGAGGGCGCCAGCCTAAAACCGGGTGACCGAGGCGACGCAGTTATCAGACTGCAACGCACGCTGCGCACATATGGCTATGGAATAACCGATACTGGGAGCTATGACGACGCGACCCAAAAAGTAGTTACGGCATTCCAGCGCCATTTTCGACAGGCTCGCGTCGATGGCCTTGCCGATCCTTCCACGCTGCTGACATTACGTGCGTTGATCGAAACACGGCCTGCGCCACTGCCTCCCAACACAATCGCGTAGACAAGACCCATTCGGGCCTACTTAAGGCTGTCGCGGAAGAGACCTTGACGCAATACGCGCATATCCCCATTTCTATCCGGTCAGTCGGCCGGACGGCCGCTCCGCGCCAATGCCGAAAGGCGGCCGGAGAGGAAAGTCCGGGCTCCACGGACAAACGGTGCCGGATAACGTCCGGCGGGGATAAAACCCCAGGGACAGTGCC
>AF_2010_repII_A001DRAFT_10000102_pt1 | contig 14032 bp, 13 predicted proteins | sample AmaForreplIIA001_FD_9190 | JGI IMG/M metagenome (IMG submission 9190)
CAATTTGATTGAATTGTTAGCTAGGACTGATCCTATATTCAGAGGTGGAATGGAAGCCGCACCCTCATTAAAAAAGATATTAAAAGAACAACTATTCATTTAATGGAGTTCCTGCTAATTCAGTTGTTAGAAGGAATACCAATGCATGATATACGGGCTCATCACGATTACAGCAGATCGAATTGTACTGCAGGAATACAGGTCGAAAATAATAAATGGACTCTCAAGGGAGAATCAGAAAAATACCCAGGATCACGCACTTGTCTAAAAGACCAAAAATTATAGCAGGAGTATTCGTGTTTATAGTCATAGTTGTAGTAACATCTTCTTGTTGGAGTAGTCGAGAATAGAGTACTAGGAGTACATTTTATAAAACTATTTGCTGAACAGGTAATACCACTAGAAGTACATACCTCAAAGTTCCAAGCCAATGCATCGGCTGCTTCAAAAGACTTGCAAGAAGTTGCAACTGTGATAGCATTGAATTATCATATCGATCCCTCCAAGGTCAATATGATTTATCAGGAATTAGGTGCAGGCTACAATAATAGAATAATAGCACCTACAATACAAGAATCTGTCAAGTCTAAATTCGATGCAGAACAACTCATAACAAACAGGGAAAATGCAAAAGCCACAATAGCTGAAGCTATTAGCAAGACCCTTTCAATGAGAAACATAATGGTCGAAACACTCTTCGTTACTGATTTTAAATTCTCGGAAGCATTTGCAAATCAAATTGAAGCGAAAGTGGTAGCATTTCAAAAATATCTTACAGAGCAAAACAACTTAAAGGCTATGCAATACGTTGTGATACACTGAAAACCTACAGGCCATATACTATCAGTACCTTCTAAATATGTGATTTAATTTAGCTCTTGAAGTCCTAAACAGCAATCATCATTCCATGTTTTGGATAGTTTTCAGCTTTTTGATCGGCGTAGCGATAACGGTTGATCTTTGGACAGTAGGTGGAGTAAAGCGTAAACTAAAGAGATTCAACATGGCTTGGTCGAGAAGAGATGAGGAGTCAGACAGAAGATCGCCTATAGACTCTTCGGTACCACAACTGCCATTTAGACAAGCTCTGTTATGGACAATTGTCTGGATATCTCTTGCAGGCATATTTGCGATGCTAATTTTTATGAGCAGCGGGTATAACAAAAGCTTGGAATTCATTACTGGGTATGCAATTGAAAAGGCGCTTAGCGTAGATAACATGTTCATATTTCTACTCGTATTTTCGTCACTCAGAATTCCGCCTATCTATCAACATAAAATCCTCATGACTGGTGTTCTGGGCGCAGTTGCCTTGAGAATAGCATTAATTCTCGCTGGATTATCGTTGCTTGAAAGCTTTCACTGGATGATATATGTCTTTGGTGTACTGCTTGTGATCACAGGGATTAAGATTTTCTTACAAAGAAGGGAAAATGTGGTAAATATTGAAGAAAACATTGCCTTCAAGATTATGAAGAAATTCCTCCCCATTTCGTCTGTGCTAGACGGCGGCAGATTTTTTTCGCGTATAGACGGAGTTTGGTACGTTACACCCATCTTTATTTCGGTCATAATTGTTGAAATGACCGACCTAGTTTTTGCCTTGGATTCCATTCCTGCTGTCCTTGCAATAACGACGGATTCATTCATTGTAATAACGTCAAATATTTTTGCAATCTTAGGTTTGAGAAGTATATACTTTCTACTTGGCAATATGATAAACAAAGTCTATTATTTGAAAGCTGGTTTGGCAGCTATATTATTCTTTGTTGGAACGAAGATGCTATTATCAAACAATTTTAATATTCCTATAATGGCATCGGTTGCAGTGATATTTATCATTCTGTCTGTCACAATAATATTATCGTTTATCAGAACACGACATACTTTGGAGGCAAAAAAAACGACTAATGATTACTACCTATGATTGAGTATATCATAAACCCTTTTTTTTCATTCTTGAGCCAAACAGGATACCTAGGTATATTTTTAAATCAGCTTTGTGGATAGCATAATAATATTCCTTCCGCCTTTTTATTATTCTATTCTCATTCCAGCTGCGCTAGACAAAGATTTAGATCCTCATGCTATAGCTATCATTAGTGCAGTCGGTATGGTTTCGGCTAAATTAATAATCTTTCGTATAAGCTATTTTGGCCATAAAATTCTACAAAAGGAAAACATTAAGAAAAGCAAACTAATGGTCAATATCCAAAAATTTGTAACTAAATATGGTTGGAGAGCTGCATTAATTGTTGCAGCGACGCCAATTCCAGACGATGTTGTATACATTGTGTTAGGATTCTCAAAATACAATATATTGAAATTTATTGTGGCTACTTTTTTTGGGAAATTCTTGATTAATGAATTTTTGATTGTGGGAATAACCACTTACGGAAAACAGTTTTTCGAACGACTTCTTCTAAACACTGGTGATCATGAATTACTTTTAATGATAGGAATAATAATTGCAATCATTACAGTTGTGGGCATAGCAATATTGATAACTCCAAAGATTGGTTCAGGTAGATCTGTTGCAAAACGGTTTAGTTTCTAAACGCGTCGTCTGACGAGGGAGGATATTTAAACAAATGAGGATCTTTAGAGAAAGAAAAAATATTTTAGGAAATTTGTCCTTGATTTGCATTCAGCTACAAATTCAAATCATGAATGTGGGTAGTAAAGATGGAGTAGCGAATTGTGCAATAAGAAATGCAACTGGCGATGGTCAAACACCAAGTATTCGCTTGAGGTCTGTGACATGTCCATTTCCATATTCCATATACATTAAACCGATATTGTCACCAACAGATTTGTGCTGGTCAATATATGATCCCTATTCTACAATCATGGTCCATCAAAGGCTATTATTACGTCACCTACATGCTTCTTTGAATATTGATCTCTAGTACTTAAGGACTACAGCCTTATCAGCGCGACCATTTGCAACTGTATATACACATATTACCAGTAAGACTGGTTACTGTAGAAGGTGTATCTGGATTTTCTGCTAGATCTGAGATCAAGGTACACCCTTCAGCCCAAGATATAGTTGCATATAACACCCTTTTTCAATTAATATAAGGACAATTCTTGTCATTGTGCGAAATAGTATTGCAAGTCCTATTCTATATGGCGTACCTGTCCTAGGAAACATATCAGTATTCTTCCCCAATGAGGTCACCTTGCATATTCGTCAAAGGTCAACCAGAATTGCCGGGATTGATTGGCGCGTCAGTTTAGATTTTATTTGGTATTGAAGACCTAGACCCCAGCAGCTGGGAGTAATCGTACTATGCAATTAACACTAACAATACCTGTTGTCATAGCAGCAGAGCCCAAATTGGTTACCGATAGCAATCACTTGATTTCCAACTCCTAGTCTAGAAGAATTCGCTATTGCAAGTGGTTTAGGAGGAGATAATAGCTATAGTCGCTGCTGAGTAATTTCTGGGAAATTTGTAGAACTGCTATATTAGTAGATATTCGATGAGACAACCTTTGCATTATATTTATGTCCATCCGACCTTATCCTAATTTCGGGCGCTGGAGCATCTATTCCAGAGTAGCTTTAACATAATTGACATTAATGAGCTAATTTTTCCAAAAGGCCTGTAAAGCGTCAAGATCGCCAGACGTTTACATTGTGGTACAGAGTAAACATTCTGTTTAAGTAGATTTTAATCAATAGTATCTTATATGCTATTCAACGTCAATATTACTCAAAAGTTCCATTGCAGACGTATAGCTGAAATAATCAGTAGTGGTTCGTATGCAAACGTTAAGGCACTTTGGCCATTGCCAAAAGACTAGCGGATAAGTAGAACTTGAAACAAGAGAAAAGGCATAAACTCCAACTCTTTTATGAGATGCTGTGTGGAATAGAACAGGATATGACGCTGAATGAATTTGCAAAACCGACTCATATACAACACTATTCTAGACTTTCCTACGACAGAATGTTGAATTATGCCGATGAGTTAGAAAGAAAGGGGTTGCTCCACAGAGAGAGTGGAGGACTTATTTCAATAACTAAAAAGGGGAGGGAATTCACCTTGCAGTATAACCAATTGATAAACCTAGTCGAAAGTGCTGGTTTGTAGATTAAACAACCAACAACCAACCAATATAAAGAACAAATTGTCTTCATGGCTAACCGTTAGAATCGACTTTTCTCTCTAGTATTGAAAAGTGCTTGTAGTATTTACTATTTACTATAAGGGTGTTCATTATAGACTAGAAACCTGGATTGAGACAATTCTTACATCACTGAAGATTGTGTTTAGCTAACAAACTCCTATCCATATATACGAAGAAACCTCAACTTCCTGATTGCATTAAGAAACAGTTCTTAATGCTTTTCTTAATGGTACTTATTTACTCTGACAATTACTTTACAAAGGAATAATTGTAAGGAGATGGCGACGCACTAATCATGCTGACAGTAATCCGACCCACAGGAAATGAAGAAAGAGATCTATCATCAGCGATTAACCATGGTACGCAATTAACTTTAATTCGTATTCAGTGCATACACATATTAACCTAATTTGTCGACCAACTGAATATCTGCATCCCCAGTCGTATTCGACTCGAATATTACTAGGGTAACTATTACGGTCGTTCTTTTTTTGCTCGCGCTTTGTAATTTCGGACATACTGATACCATTGATATATACGATCCATTGATAACTAATGCTCACCTGACCTTCTATCAAGCGAAACACTCTTAAGATCTTTTTTGTGACCCATGTGAGGATTCATCTCTTCAATCCTGCCGAATCCTCTGAATGAATTAGAATTAGAATAACAAGAAGAAGTTCTTAGTCCCCATTCTGCAACTTTTGTTGCTTTAGTTAATATATCTGTTGATACAACTGCAAATTGAATAAAGAGAAAAAGGATATATTACTTCAATATTCAGCATCAATTATTTTGGTAAAAGTATAAGTCTTTCTTGGAGTGCCGGATAACTTATAAAAAATGAGATTTTTGATGCGAGAAGACATGTGGAACAACTGTAATTCTTGTCATAGTCGGAATTTTTGATCGAAGTAGCGTCTGCATTTCCATCGATAAGAGATCCACGTCAAAAAGCCGCCTGTCGCGATCGGTTTCAATATGGATTTCTGCATGTGCCACCATGCCCGCTGGTCGAATAAGCACAGTTGTGACTTTAATCTGATCCTTTTTGAATTTTTCTTCTAATATCCTCTTAATCACTACGATAGCCCGCGGATTCTGCCAGGCATCTATAAGAATCAATGAAGCTTCCTTCAATGAAATATACGACACAGAGAAGATGTATCCCGCAATTACCATCCCACCAATTGCGTCAGCTTGTAAAAATCCAAAATGTGTTGCAACCAATACACTGACAAAACCAATCACAGAAGCTGAACCGTCTTTTATTGAATTTTTTGCATCTGTTTTGAGAGAAATAAGATTGTATTTATTCGCAATTTTTCTCATTTGTAATGCTCTGTGCAAAGATATACCAGCGGCAGCTGCTAAGACAATCATCGTCACATCAGGCTGCTGAATCTTAAATGGATGCAAGAGCATATGATAAGAGTGGTACAATATGAATGAACCAACTACTGTCATTCCGATGGCCGCTATAAGCGCTGCAAAAGTTTCAACCTTGTAGTAACCAAAATGAAACTTCTTATCGGCAGGACGATTAGCAAGGTGTAAGCCTAGTAATACAATAAAAGAAATCACTGCATCGGACAATGAATCAATACCATCTGCAGTAGCTACTACACTTCCGCTGATGCGTCCAGCCATAAGTTCTGCTATACCAATGCTGATTAGAGTAATTATAGAAATTATAGCAATTTTCTGACCGGCTTTAAGGCCTTCATTTATTAGATGAGATTTTTCTCCCAAATTCTTAGATGGTACTAGACTATCATATGAATTATCTACAGCGTATGGTTCGTCCATTTAAGACTTCTTTGTTCTTAAAGACCTGCTCATTTGATTAGATTCGCAATCCGTTGTATTCTTCGGTGAATCACCTAGCCTCTCTCTCTTTCTCTGTGTATCATTCTCTGTGGTGACCGAAGATAAATCTAGTAAAATACGTACATTCAGAATGTGCAAATTCTGAAAGTTCATAGGTGTCCATAATAACACTCTCAACTTATCATTTCTTTACGGACAATGATAAGGCTTCCTCACTTGAAAAGAGTCCTTAATATGTCTACTAAATGGGATTCCATCTTCATCAAGATTTAAAATAGGAGCTCATTGTTCAGCGCTCTAAGTAAAGCGAAATATTACACGCTAACTACCACAATTAGTAGCGTTATTTGTAGACAGCAACAACCTATGGCTTATTCTAATCTCTTAAACTAGATAAATTATATAAATTAAAGTTTTTATGACACAGATTACAATATGCAGGGTTTTCTGAATTGTTCATATAACCTTCTGGTTTCACACAGGGACAAAGAAAGGATTGAGAAGACAGGATAGGATAGTTACTGGTGAAGTGTTAGCAAATACTGAATTTCAGTTTCCAGGCCATACAAATTTAGTAACATGTTTGATGATCACGTCCTTGTCATCGTAATTTTGTGTCACTAAGCTTGCAGGAGACAAAAAATTATGTCAACGTAACTAATTCAGTATTACATAGTATTGTACTTGACAATACCTAAAATGTGATCTTAATACCACTTACCATAAACTTTACATCACTGATCCTTACCATCCTTACCATAATTAAATTAAAGCCAGCGTAAGTAATGACACATTAATGAGAATTATCTATAAAGATTAACAAATGTGATGAGAAATCATACTTATTTATTACGATTGTATTATAACAAGTTGATTGGATTGTATAGCGTTGAATATAATCAATACTATTTTATCCAGATTTCGTTTGAATAGCATAAGTATTAACTCAAGTAAAGCAGATGAAAAGCGTTCTTGCTGGGCTGTTGTGTGTATAGACGGATTCGAAACAGATGCAAAAATTGTACACAGAAGAAGAGGTAAATTTGAAATCCTAGAAGATAACTACAGAGGAAAATATATCGGAGAAATAGTAGACGCATCGGACGTGATTTGTTGTAAAGTGAAAGATGACAAGACATCAAAGCCAAAGCTGACGGCTTGCGATTGCCCCCGCTGCGATTCGGTTAATACCTTCGAGAACAAACACTGTTCAAAATGTGGTTACGAGTTCACACTGGAACAAATTGGAGTAAATAAAGATTTAAAACTAGAAGTAATGGAAGAAAGGCACAAACAAGACATAGAGGTCATACGTCGAGAAATGAATCTCCAATTTACTCAAATTATGTCAATAATACAAGAGAATTACAAGTTGGCAGAAATGTCAAGCAAAGTTCAATCTTACGAGATATCTATGAAGCAGGGGTATTACAGAAAGTAAAAGTTGGGATGGTAGGTGGATTCTAGATGACCAAAATTACACCTAATGTTCATTTGATAGAAAACTAAGAGCATTCTTTTCCAGGTCTAAGAATTGTGCCTTATTTAGTAGAGGAGGCCCCAAGTGATTTAACCCTTATAGACACTTGTTTTTTTTCAGAGCTGCCAAAGCTTATGTCATACATTTCTAATGCAGGATACGATTTTAAAAAATATAAAACGCATGATTTTAACTCATGTTCATATAGATCACATTCAAGCTGCTAATGAGGTAAAAAGACTCTCTGTGGCCAAATTATACTCTCATTGGACTGAAGCAGGATACCTGGCCCATGATAAGTATCAAGGGGCACCTAGCCATGCAACAATTCAAAATACACTCGACAAGGTCATATGTCACTCTATTCTGAAAAACATAAAATTATGTTTGGAGCTGACTCTATTCAAATCAGTACTTGGAATGGTGACTTATTCATTCCGTCTGAAGTAGCGATTGATCCTCTTACAGCAGCTATTCCGTAAGAAGGATTTCACAGATAAAATTCGACAAGTTACTACTTGCACATCAGGATTCACCCATATTAGAAGGTGGGCAGAAAGCTGTAGAAAAAGTCACTTATGCAGCACTCAATTCAAGATCTTTTACTATTAGGTTATTGCAATTTAAAGAACTTGAATATTTTGTTCTCTCAATTATATTAGATAGTAAACTAGTACTTTATTGTTCTGACATTATTATTGAAGTACAAAATAACAATTCAAGAGTTACAATATTTAATCTCTACTCAGTTGCTGGCATAATTGGATCTGTATTTACTTTTTCAATTGTATCAGGCGTATTCTACATTAATAAAACCATTCGTTCAATCAACTATTATAATAGATGATTAAGCAAACAAAATCATTTAGAAAAAGAACAATTATGACAGTATTTGTTGTTGCATCTCTAGCTGTCATTATTCCTGTTATATACTTGCATAACAAATCCTCTACTGCTTTAGGTTCTCCCTCCATAACTAAAGATCCGACTCTAAAAGTTGAGACACTAGTTAATGGTCTTTCTTTCCCTACCAGCATGGCATTTATTGATAATAACAATATCCTGGTTTTGGAGAAAGGAGGCCAAGTACGTCTAGTCTCAAACGGTGTGCTAAAAGATAAGCCTGTCTTAAATGTACCTGTCGATACAGAAAGTGAGCGTGGTCTGCTTGGAATCGCTGTTATGAGTATTACCAAGACAGATATTACTGCCACTACTGCTACTAATAACAGCAAATTTGTATTTTTATACTATACTGAATCCAAGGATGGGGATCTTAGAAACAGAATTTATAGATATGAATGGAAGGCACAAAGCCAAAATCTCGTCAACCCCACTTTGATATTGGATCTTCCAGCACTTCCAGGTCCAAATCATGATGGAGGGAAATTAATTATTGGTCCAGACCATTATCTTTATGCAGTAATAGGAGACCTGAATCATAGAGGTAAGCTTCAGAATATTAAAAATGGATCTGATCCCGATGACACTTCAGTCATATTCAGAGTAAATCCTAACGATGGTTCAGCAGCCAAGGATAATCCATTCATAAATGATCCTAACATTGCTATGCACAGATACTATGCATATGGTATAAGAAATAGCTTCGGAATTACATTTGATCCAGTAACTGGTAATTTATGGCAGACAGAGAATGGGCCTAATGTATATGACGAAATTAATTTGGTAAAGCGAGGATTTAATAGTGGATGGACCCAAGTTATGGGTCCACTTTCAGGAAATCCAGGTGTCAACATCGATCAATTAGTTAATTTTCCTGGCTCTCATTATGCTAATCCAGTATTTAGCTGGAAAAATCCGATCGCGGTTACAGATATTGGATTTATGAAATCATCAGTACTGGGAGAAAAATACAAAAATAATATTTTTGTTGGTGATTACAATAATGGTAACCTGTATTATTTTGAAGTTAACAGTACGAGAACAGGAATAAAACTTGATACCAGCCAACAGCAGGCTGGATTGTCTAGTTTGGTAGTAGACAATGACAATCAACTGTCTGCAGTAACGTTTGGTAGCGGTTTTGGTGGAATTAGTGACATTAAGACTGGACCAAAAGATGGCTTTCTATACATTTTATCAATCAATGATGGAAGTATCTACAAAATTGGACCATCAGTCAAGTGATCGGGCGACACAGTAACATGCTGAGTTCAATAAGAGATGACAGATATTTTACATAACTCGACATAGATGCAACTCCAGCTAAGGTTCCTTCAGCCCTTCGACAAATCAAGGAATGATGAGTTGGTGGAGGGCAGAAGGGGCTAGAGATTCTAAAGGAGGTTTCATATTAAATTATGGTGTTAGTACATGGTTATCATCATTACTGCAGGCAAAGCGTCCGATTTTTTTATATTCGATTTGTACTAATCCATTACGATAGTCTCTTTTTAACTTTTGTTGTAAAGTTGTTTTTGTAAAAATAAACTGTATTTTTCTGCGTATTCTTATCCTAGATGTGAAGTTACTGTGCGTATTTTAGGACCAGAGAATCCTGCTAACATCGTAAATAAAAGAAAGTGTGGTACTTAATGCTTGAGAGCCATAATGCTCAGTCAATCACAAACGAATTTAATTTACAGAGATATTCAGTAGCTATGGATTACAAGTGGTGTTGGATTCAAAGCTTACTATTCCTCAGCTAAGACAAATTGTATTGCAAATTTAAAAAAAATCTGCCCGGTATCTAATGACGATCACTAGTGTGACTTGTTTCGTACTAACTTTTGTTTTGCTAACTTTCAAAGTACTAGCGCCTCAGAATATAATCAACAGCTCACCAGTTTGAGAATCTAACATCTACAGCTTAGGTTCTATTCTTTTGCAAATATGTAGCTATGTAGGTTATACCACCTGCAATGACTCCTATACTAAGTAGGCCTGCAAATGTGGCTATTGGTGGAATGAACTGTACCATAATTGCATTATTTGGTGTTAACTTAGATACTGCAGAAGGATTACCTCCACTAGTGATGACGTTAAATATTCCAGAACCAATTAATCCTGCAAATATCATAGTAAGTGTTATAGAAGTACCGCCTACATTCATTCCAATCAAATGAATCCAAGCTAGCACCATCCTGAACCCACTAATTCGTTTTGTCATATTAATCTCTAGATGGTTATAAAATACAGCTGTTACTGCAATTGCAACAACTAATATCATATAGAAGATGTAGCCCAGGAAGAACCATTTAGCCGGACCTTCAAAAGATAAGGAGAGGAATTGAATAATATTAATTGTAGAAGAGAATAGCAACTGAATTGCAACAATTAGTAATGTAAGGCCTGTGATAATCGCACCTTGAACTATTGCCGCTATTATGAATCTATTACCCCAGATACTAGTTGTAATCACAGGCTTCCATCTTTAGTTCTTGGCATTTCCTAAAAAAAGATTCACATTTTATAAAGTCTTTTGAACAGTCATTGTCCGTCGACGAGTGTCTGCCAGCCTCCATCTAAATACTTAACTCCTGCTTGACTACCCACATAGATTTGATGAAGTACCGGTCCTATACTCTGAATACCTGGATCGTTTGCATAAGTATTTAGTCTCAAAATCGTCTTAATTATTTCAGAGTCGTTTAAGTCTTGAATATTTTTATCTAGCCATTCCTGTTCTGTCCCTATCTCCTTTAAAATCGAGTCACTTGCATCAGTGAGAAATAGTGCGTGCGGTCCTTGATTAAAGTAAAAACCGTCTATTTCTACAGTTCTTGCANGACCTCCAATTTCTCTAGATGAATGTTCAAATAACGTTACTGCCTTTCCTGAACGAGCAAGCAGCGCAGCAGTGGTAAGACCTGCAAGCTCACCTCCAATAATTATGACATCTAAACTATTCACTTCATTTGACATTAGAAAGTAAAAATAGAGGCATGACTTTTGAATCTTCCGATCAATGGCCATGTCGATTTACTGTTTTTCTGTTCATTTTAAGTCAGCTATAGCTTTGCAGAAATACCTTCTCATAATGGCTAAATCCATAGAAATAATTTGTTTCCCTGAGAATTTCTTTATAGCTTTACACGGGATAGGACCTTGGACCAAAACCATAATGCAGCTTAGTATTGCAAAAATTCCCAATTCCCGTTCTGTAAAGAACCAAGCATTTGAGTTACTTTGGTATAGTGATTGATGAGATTAGTACACTTTGGATTAAAGCAGCGTATAACAAAGGCCGTCGTGTCATCCGACAGGTATAGAGCCGTGACCGGCTTTACTAGGATGTAAACTGGAATATAATGAAGAGCCGCCAGGCGAGGAGGTTGGCGGTAGTAAAATTGGAGGCATTGAAGGATCTGTAACTGAGCCATCTGGACATGTGAAAGTATGAGGTTGACTTAGAGGTTATTCTAGTCCTTCACTACTAGCCGGATTCGGGACACAAATACCATCAAAACTTATACTTTGGTTATCAGGACAAGGAGGCGCTAGACCAATATCCTGCAGTTTGTTTGTGGTACAATCTCTAGCCGCTCCGTAGCATTGGTGTTTACTGGCATAAACCGGGGGGCAATAATTAACGCAGCAAAAATTAATAGTGCAACTACGAGTAAATTACATCTAGTAGTAGAAGCCAAGTCGGCACCCTCTCGACATTATTATCTAGCTTCATTTACCGTTTTTGGTGAACCTAGAAACTTTAAAACTCGTTGAGCGGCTTGGATCGAACTTGCTTTTTTTGCTGTGCAGTAAATAACTTCACCGTTAACCAGTTTGAGTTTTGGCGTCTTGTATTGATACAAAATATTTTTTTCCTATTTACACAAAGAAACGCAGCATTCTTAACCCTCAAGCCTTCAACAATTTGTATTATTTCTAATCCTCGATAGTCTGACCACTTGGACAAATAGCGATTTTATCACTATCCAAAAACAAAAACATGTTGATAGGGAATTTTTGTTTACAAATATAACATTCGGTAATTTCTTCGGTTATCACATTGCACACCTAGATCTGTGATTATCATAACTGGATTCTTAAATCCCATATTCCTTACCGATATCTTCGTAATCGTGGACACGTTCAGAAGTTATCAAAACCTCCTCCACCTCCATCGATTCCTCCAAAGCCTGTAGAATCGCCGACATTACCATAATCTGCATTAGAATCAGTCTGATCTGTCTGTCCCTGGTAGCTGTTATTGTCATTATTGTCTTGTGCTCCTGGCTGTGAATTTTGATCACCATGACTTCCTACTGCTGCACTTTCTGCAGGATTCATTGCCATACCCGTTAAAGACATCATTGACATAAAGAACATTGTACTCATAATTCCAGAAAACAGCATCATAGGTATCCATTGCCTATTAGAATCCATAAATGACTCAAGCTTTGACTTATCTCTATTACCGTACCACTGTTGTACCTGCTGTAACTTCTGCTCTAGCTCTTGTTTTTTTGCATTAAGAAGTCTGATGCCAGTTTCTGTTACTTTAATTTTCGTCTTTTTTCTACCAAAAAATCCTCTTATCTCAGATTTCACGATTAACCTTTGGGTCAATAAATCATTTACAATTAATTCAATTTCAGCATCATTAGTTATCTTTGCGGCTTTCGCAATTTTATCGGTATCGGTCATGCCTCTAGCTATTGCATCAAGTGTCATAAAGTGATTAGGACTTTCATTTACGTTGATGTTGCTATATGATGCTGTCATATACTGTAATGTTATTTGTATAAATTAATAAGGATGATGTTTATCTTGTATTACATTGTAAACATCTAATTAGGTAGATTTTAGATCACTAGCAATTAGCAATTTATTGGATAGAATCGCTCAGATCTTCAACCACAAATTTTGTGCTTGCATACGCAGAATTAAGAATTGTTTATTTCAAGCGAGTCCCCGATATAGATAACACATGTATGTAACACAAGTGAGTAAATGTTATATGTCTTTACCTTACAATAATATATAATTAATGTGGGAATCGCAATGATATCTGTGATTTGCAACAAGTAATGCCATGTTAGATCTTAGCACTCTTGTTAACAAAAAAACCTTAGCAACTTTAGGATTATCAGTAGCCCTCTTTATTCTAGGTCTGGGTGCCCCTGCAATAGGGGAGATGAAATCAAAACCATTCGATAGCTCAACCACTCCACAAGAAGTTATAGACTTGTACAAATCAGGACTTCCATTTAAACAGTATATTTCACTAACAATAAAGAATCCTGCGAGTGCGCAGCTTATTAAGCAAGAATTAGGGGACTCGAATATTCAATGTGGTGGAAAAGGAACAGACGTTAGGACGAATAAAGCAGTCTGTAATCAAATGATATCGTTTATGAATCAAACTTGTACAGTAGATTCTAGCGTCTCAAGAAATTGTGAACAAACTTATATTTCCGATTATCTGCTTTCTCAACACCTAACAGAACCACAACAGAGTAAATTATCCTATATAACTCTGGCTAGAGCTGCATCTATGAATCATCCAGAAATAACTTCTGACGAATTAATACGACTTATGAATGTAAGTAATTAAACAATATGGAAAGGATATTGGACCTTTGCAAAAAATCCGCTATTCATAGCTGTGCCGGTGGT
>AF_2010_repII_A001DRAFT_10000103_pt1 | contig 13985 bp, 11 predicted proteins | sample AmaForreplIIA001_FD_9190 | JGI IMG/M metagenome (IMG submission 9190)
TCGCGACCGACCTGCTTCACGTCGACCGCCCGGCCCTTGTAAGTGAATGTTGAATTGCGTGCGATGACGAACAGCCACTTGATGCGCGACAGCCCCGTAATGATGTCTTCGACCATACCGTCAGCGAAATATTCCTGCTCGGGATCGCCGCTCATGTTTTGGAAAGGCAACACCGCGAGGGAGGGTTTGTCTGGAAGTGACAGCGCGACGCGAGCTGGGGCCCCCTTTAACCGAACGCTGTAAATGCGTACTCGCTGTGCGATGTTCTTAAGTTGTTGCTCACCCATATCGATTACATCGAAGGGGAGCTTCCCTTTTATTTGTTGATACGCATTATCTGAAAGGCAGACGGTTCCCCGCTCGGCCAGCGGTTCAATTCGCGCAGCGATGTTAACCCCGTCGCCGTAAACGTCACCTTCGTCGATAATTATGTCGCCGACATTGATGCCGATTCGAATTTCGATCCGCCGGTCCTCGGGAATATCGGAATTGCGCGCAGCCATGGCGCGCTGAATATCGAGAGCGCAGCGCACAGCGTCGACGACACTTGCGAATTCAACCAATGCACCGTCGCCGGTCGCCTTAAAGATGCGGCCTTGATATTCGGTAATCTTGGGGTCAAATAATTCTCGTCGATAGAGTTTCAAAGCGGCGAGAGTGCCTTCCTCGTCGGCCCCCATCAACTTGCTGTAGCCAACGACATCAGCCGCGAGGATGGCGGCAAGCCGCCGGACGACGCGCTCCTCGGCCATGAATCGCCCTGATCCGTTTGATTTTAGTGTTCAGTCTATGAGCCCGCCGAAGCTGTGTCTATTGAGGCCCAAGGGTCGATTTTGCCTGACGCGCGCCATGTCCCCTTTGGGTCAAAAGCGGACATTTGCAGTGCAAGACGGCATGTCCGCTTTACCCCCGAAAGCGACATCAAATGCGACATAATGGAATGTCCTACCGGACGTGCAAATCCGCCCCCGAACAGATGCGGAGGCTATTACCCTGCCGCTCGCAGGTACTTGTTTAGCCAATCCAGCGTGCGCTGCCAGGCAAGTTTGGCCGCGGTTTCGTCGTAACGAGGCGTCGTATCGTTGTGGAAACCGTGATTGGCTCCACTATAGACGTATCCCTCATGCGGCACGTGCGCAGCGGTGAGCTCTGCATCAAAGGCTGGCCAGCCTGACGTAATCCGTGTGTCAAGTTCTCCATAGTGTGCAAGCAATGGCGCTTTGATCTTGCCCACATCGGCAGCGCTGGGCTGATTTCCGTAGAATGGAACTCCAGCATCGAGGTCAGCCCCCATCCGCACCGCCAGTATGTTGACAACGCCTCCACCGAAACAAAAGCCGACGGCACCGAGCTTGCCAGTGCAATCCGGGCGCGATTTCAGCCATGCTGCCGCCGCCAGAAAATCTTCACTCATCTTGCTGCGATCGACCTCAGTGAAAAGCTTTGCACCTTTCTCGTCATCTCCGGGGTATCCTCCCGCGGACGTCAGTCCATCGGGAGCCAATGCCAGGAAGTTCGCGATCGCCAATCTTCGCGCCACATCTTTTATGTACGGATTGAGACCGCGGTTCTCGTGCACGACCAAAACCCCGGGCAGTTTTCCAGTCGCATTCGCCGGGTGCACCATGTAGCCGTTGATGGTCCCGTTGCCCTTTGGCGATGGCATGGTCACAGGCTCAGCCTTGATGCGGCTGTCGCTTTCCGGAACTTGTATCGCCCAAGCATAATTCGGTCGGAGCATCTCGAAGAGGGTTGTCGCGGTTATGCCGCGGACCGTAAACTTTTTTGCGCCGTCAAGAAACTCGCGCCGATGAATTTCGCCATGCACGTATCGGTCGAATAGGTTTAAGAGTTCTTGTGGGAACTCGGATGCTTTTTTTCGTTCCATGGAAGTACTCCGAACGCCTGCGCCCGTAACCCGACATCTTAGAGAAATCTCCCGCCCAACGGACATCAGATAGTTGTGATTGTTGGCGCCACACGCTAATCGAGACCAGACGGGGAATGGCCTCGGTCCATCTTCGCTTTTGGTCATAGCGGACATGTGCAGCGCAATCGCAACGTCCGCTTACCCTCGAAAGCGGACTCAAACTTGCCTCCGATAATCGCCATTATCGGAAGTTACGCGTCAACACCTCCTGCTCACCTGCCTCGCAGCGCAGCTGGCGAGCTAGTTCTGCTCGAAGTCGTCTTCCGGCAAGTCGCGAAACGCGACAGCGAACTGGCCAACCAGCAAAGAAAGCAGACCTATTCGGCATCACCGCCACAGACGGGCACTATGCTTCGGTGGTCCGCATTTTCTCGCATAAAGTCGTGATGTTACCCATACGGTTACCCCGAAGGGCAATTGACCTCCCTCCCTTCAGATCAATCATATTCTTATGCTGTATTATCAACGGCTAAGGACTCGAACCTTGGACCCGCTGATTAAGAGTCACCAACTATCGCAGGCAGGAAATAGATCGCCAAATTGATCACGGACTCACACTCCGAAAAACCTCCCGCCGAGATCTGCGCTACCTACAAGCATTATGTCGTTGGCAGACTTGCCCAGTGCGACCGCATGTGGGCCATTCGAGATGCGCCATTGGTTGGCGTTAGAGTCGAAACGTGCGAGCAAGCGCGGATCGGCCGTCAGCGTCACATGGCGAGATTCGCCCGGGCTTAGCTCAACGCGCTCGAACCCGAGAAGACGCATGCGCTTCTCACCCGCCGCATCGGTCAGATAAAGCTGGGGCACGTCCGCGCCGTCACGTCCACCCGTATTTGTTACAGTGAAGGTCGCAGTAATCGTCGCGCCGCCGCTGACTTTTAGATCGCTGTAGGCAAAGTTCGTGTAACCCAGGCCATGGCCAAAGGCGTACATCGGCTGTTGTTTCTTCTGCGCGTACCAGCGGTAGCCGACTTCCGCGCCTTCGTTGTAGCGGATGGTCACGGGTGTGCCCCACGGCGTGCCCAAGCCCGGCAATTCCGGACGGGGGGTCTGCGCAAGATCGGCGGGAAACGTAATGGGCAGTCGACCGGACGGATTTACCCGCCCGGTCAATATTTCCGCGATAGCCTGGCCGCCGGCCTGCCCCGGATACCAAGCCTGCATAATGGCCCTCACCTTGTTACGCCACGGCATTGACACCGGGTTGCCACTCTCCAAGACGACGATGGTGTTGGGATTGGCCGTCGCGACAGCATCGATCAAGGCGTCCTGCCCCCAAGGCAGCGAGAGATCCGCGAGATCGAAGCCCTCGCCCTCGACTCGAATGCCAAAAGCAATGACCACGTCCGAACGTTTCGCCGCCAGCGCTGCCTCCGCCGGCGTATAGCCAGGATCGAACTCGATCTGCACCTTTGGTAGAGCCTTCCGCAGCTCCTCGACCGGCGACGGCCTGAGCAAAAAGAGATTGCGGTATTTCCCCATCATGCCCGGGCCGCCGATCTTGATCTCGCCCGCAAATCCGCCGACCGGCAGAACTGCGCCCGAACCGGTCCCGCTTATGACCCCTTCCTGGGCGTGGCCACCGATCACCGCGATCTTCAACGGCGTGTCCGTTGTGAGCGGCAACGTACCATCGTTCTTCAGGAGCACGATGCCCTGGCGCGCGATTTCGAGGGCGATTTCGTTGTGCTTGGCCATGTCGACCGTGGGCGCCGGGCCCCACCTGTCGATGCCAATCGCATACGCTGAACGCAGGATGCGACGCACCATCTCGGACAAGCGTTCCTTGGGCAGCTTGCCTTCCTCGTATGCCTTTCGCAGCCGGTCAGTGAAGGCCTCGTCGCCCCACATGAAGACGTCCATCTGAGAGCCGGATTCCTGGTCGAGCCCTTTGAGGGCGTACCCCCAGTCGGGCACTGCGCCCCAGTCGGACATCACGTAGCCCTTGTAGCCCCAGGCGCTCTTGAGCACTTCGCTCAAGAGATGGTGATTGCCGCTAGCGTATTCGCCGTTGATCTTGTTGTAGCCGCTCATGATCGAGCCTGGCTGCGAGCGCTCGATGGCGATCTGGAACGCGAGCAGATCGGACTCGCGGTGTGCGGCGGGATCAATGATCGCATCGAGCCAGTGACGGTTGGTCTCGTTGCTGTTGAGCGTGTAGTGCTTGAGCGTCGAGATCACACCCTCGCCCTGGATGCCGTTGACGGCCTCGGCGGCGAGGACAGCGCTGTGGAAAGGATCTTCCGAGTAGTACTCGAAATTGCGGCCATTGCGCACGTCGCGGGTAAGATTGATTCCGCCCGCCAGCATGACGTTGAAGCCCCGCATCCGCGCCTCTCGCCCAATCGCCATGCCGCCGTCGCGCGCGAGCTTCGGGTTGAAACTCGAGCCGACGACGATGGATGCAGGGAACGCCGTGGCGCCCTTGTCGTCGGGACGGTAACCCGGATTGGTGATGCCCATGCTGGCGTCGCTCGATTGCAGAGCCGGGATACCGAGCCGCGGAATGCCGGGCGTATAGCCTGCGCTCACATTCTTCACATCTGCGGGGATGCGCGGGTCACGGTGGACAGTCGCGGAAACTGGACCTAGGAGGCTGATGATGAGCGAGAACCGCTCGTCGTCGGTCATCCTGTGCTCGGTTTCGCGCGCCCGGTCGTCGGGTGACAGCTCAGCGGCGCTGGAAGTGCTGGAGGTCGTCTGTGCGAAAGCTGGAAGCGTGCCGGCCGACACAATCACCGCTGCGGAGCCAGTGAGTTTCGATAATTGCCGACGGGTGAACCACGTACGCATAACGACCTTCCTTTGCGCCGATCGTAACCAGCCCAAGTTCCGCGCTCAATCACAACGTCGATGGCATCGGTTGGGCAGAGTAGCGCGCCCGCAAATTACGCTCGGGCGTTACGGTGGCAGGCACTCGCAAAAGATTGGCAGGCAAGGGCAAGACGAACGGTATCCGATGTTGGTTCTAATCGATGTCGATTTGGCTTCTGTTTTTACCAGCCAGGGTGAGCGTCTGTTTACACCAAATAGACACACTATCTTTATCGACAACGTTCATCTCAGCCGAGATGGCGCGACGTATCTTGCTAAAATCCTTTCGGCAAAGCCGTCAATATTCGAGGAACCCTACACCTGTAATTGATACCTGAGGCAGACTCCTGCGCGATTTGTTTTTTGCTTCCCGAAGACAAAGACATGTCCGCTTTTGTCAACGACCGCGAATGCGGATTCCCAAAAGCGACGCACTGGCGCGATAGCTCATCTCCCGAGGCCCGGAAAGCTAACGTTAAGTCAGCCAACGAATAGCCGCTATTACCACCACTAAGTAGAGGATCCCGATAATCCATAAACTCAACGGCACGTCCGAAGGGTCGTCTTTTTGTTTCGAGCGCATCCAATTAAGCCTCCCGCTACTAACTGTGAAGGTACGGCAAGTCGCAAATTACTCAATAACGAAAAATATTTGCCTCGATTTAATTTTAGCGCCAACCAAATTTCCTCGATTTCACATCAGCGTTCGGACCCGTTTAGACGGCCAGCGCTATTTGTTTTCGCAATAATGTGTCGGCCTTGTGCACTCTGTATACGTCAATTGCTCACGATCTTGATCGGTCGCGGCGTGTTTGTGACGAGCCAACGGGGTGTGTTCCGAGGCGCAAACCAAGCTGCAGGGCCCTTGGCAGACCGTCTGAGCGACGGCCTGCCGGTGTCGATCAACGCGTGGCGATCAGGTCGATTTCCACTAGGGCGTCCCTAACAAGCAGACCAGTCGTGCCGACCGTTGTGCGCGGCGGCGGTACCTTGAAAAACTCCTTCCAGACCTCGTCAAATGCTGCAAAGTTCTTGAGATCGGTCAGGAATACCTGCGCCTTCACGACATTGTCCATCGAGCTGCCTGCCGCTTCGAACGTCTGCTTCAGGTTGTTGAGGATGTAGACGGTCTGCAGTTTGATATCTGAGCCGTAGAACGGGAAGTTCGGGTGCTTGCGCGCTTCGGAAGGCACGCCCGTTTTATAGTCACTGGCGATTTGCCCCGCAGCGAAAACAAAATCACCGAGCGTGAACGCCTCCGAATAGTTCGCCAGCGGGCGCGGCCCGCCGGATTTAATGACTTCGTGCTTAAGGCCAGAGCGCGGGACATAGCCAATCAGGTCAATTTCGACCAAAGTTTCCCTCACCAATAGGCCGCTGGTTCCTACCGTTGTGCGCGGCGGCGGCACCTTGAAGTAGCGCTTCCATACCTGGTCGAAGCCGGCGAAATCATTGAGATTGGTCATGAACACCTGCGCCTTCACGACGTGGTCAAGCGAGCTCCCGGCTGCTTCAAAGGTTTTCTTCAGATTCTCCAGCACGAATTCGGTCTGAAGCTGAATGTCGGACCCATAGAAGGGGAAATTTTCGCCACGCTTGGCCGACGCCGGCACGCCTGTCTTGAAATCGCTCGCCAGCTGGCCTGCTGCAAAAATAAGATCGCCGGTCTGCATCGCCTCGGAGTAGTTTGCGAGCGGCTTGGGCGCGCCGGATTTAATGACCTTTCCCGGCTTGTCCGGCAGTGTCGCAATGAGGTCAATCTCGACCAGCGTGTCCTTCACCAGGAGACCAGTTGTGCCAATGGTTGTGCGGGGCGGCGGCACCTTGAAGTGTTGCTTCCAGATCTCATCGAATCCATTGAAGTCGTTGAGGTCCATCAGAAAGACCTGGGCCTTGACGACATTGTCGAGCGAGGTGCCGGCCGCTTTAAAAGTCCTCGCCATGTTTTTCAAAATGTAATCCGTCTGCAGCTTAATATCCGAGCCGTAGAACGGAAAACTCGGATGCTTGCGTGCTTCCGGCGGCACGCCCGTCTTGAAATCGCTGGCAAGCTGTCCGGCCGCGAAAACAAGCCCGCTGGCGAGCGACGCTTCTGAATAGTTTGCGAGCGGTTGTGGTACGTCAGACTTGATTACATGGATACTCATAGTCTTTTCCTCTTCGTCAACGGGTTGGGTGCGCGCATGTGAACCGTCACATGCGCCCAGTCATACTCTGATTTTATTTCTGGACCGGAATGTCGCGACCGTTGGTTTCTTTGCCGTCCACAATCTTCACCACGTGGGTCACCAGCAGTGGATCTCCTTTCTCGTCGAACTTGAACGGGCCGCGGGTGCTGTCAAAGCTGATCTTAGCCAAGGCATCACGAATCTTGCCGCGGTCCTCGCTGCCTGCCTGCTCTATCGCAAGCAGCGCCATCGTGATCGCGTCATACGCCTCGGAATGATACGCATCAGCTACCTTATTGTAGGTTTGCTTGATCTTGGCGACCAGCTGTTGCGCCTCCGGAATGTTGGCGGTCGTCGCGCTGCTGTAGTGCGTGGTATAGAACACGCCATTCACGGCATCGCCGCCCAGTTCGATATACTTCGGCAACGCAACGCCGTCGCAACCGAAACGTGGCAGCGTCATGTTCATCTGGGTGAATTGCTTCGCGACTAGCGCGCCTTCGGTGTAGCGCGACCATTCGACGAGCACCTGAGCGGGACTTGCCTTGATGCGTCCAAGTTGCGCCGTGAAATCCAGGTCGCCTCTGGCATAGCGTTCCTCCGCGACGATCTCGAATCCAAGCTTATCTCCAGCTGTCTTGAATGACTGAAAACCGCCGCGCCCGAAATCGTCATTCACGTAGAGGAATGCCACCTTGGTAACGTTGGGGAACTTCTCATGGATGAAGGCTGCGAGATCGGCGGCCAACTTCGTATCCGGCACGGGCGAACGGAATACCCACTTGTTTCCCTGCGTTGTGATCTTCTGTGCAGTTCCTGCCACGACGATCTGAGGCGTTTGCGATTGCGCCGCGACCTGGGAAGCGGCGAGGCTCGCCGGACTGCTGATGCTGCCGATGAGGATCGATACGTTGTCGCGCGCCGTCAGTCTCTTCGCGACGTTGACAGCTTCCTCCGGTTTTCCGGCGTCATCCGCATAGACTGCTTCGATCTGTTTACCGCGGATGCCACCAGCTGCATTCTTTTCCTTGATTGCAAGATCGACCGCTTCCTTCTCAGCGGCACCCGTGGCAGCGGCGTCGCCAGTAAGCGGTCCGAATACTCCAATCTTGATCGTTTCGGCCGATGCACTTACCGCCGAACCGATCATCAGTGCAGAAGCGAGTAAGCCGGCTCGCAGAAAATGGCTTTTCAGTCCAGTCATGTCTGTCCTCCCCTTTATGGGTTGAGCATACTTACTTCGAAGACACGTCGGTCTCCAGTTCCCAATCTTCCCGGCCGAGATAGCTCGCCCAGACCTTGGGGTTTTTCAAAAGATTGGAAGCTGTGTCGGTGAGCACAATTCGACCGGTCTCGATAACAAAGCCACGCGACGCCATTTCCAGCGCCAGCTCCGCGTTTTGCTCGACCAACAGAATTGTCGCTCCGTCGCCATGAAAACGATCGATCGCGTGCGCTACTTCTTCCACGAGTATCGGCGCGAGGCCGAGCGAAGGCTCGTCCAGCAGCAACAAAACGGGCTTGGCCATCATCGCGCGACCAAACGCCAGCATCTGTTGCTCGCCGCCACTGAGCGCGCCGCCTGGCTGACGTCGTCGTTCCGCCAACCTTGGAAAAAGGCTGTAAACTTGCTCACGCGAATTCTTTTCCCCTGCGCGTGCGCGTGCCGGATAGGCTCCAACCCTAAGATTTTCCTCGACCGTCAAGCGCGGAAAGACCCGGCGCCCTTCTGGCACGTGAATGATGCCGAGCTCCACAAGCTGTTCGGGTGCGAGGCCCGCAAGAGATTTTCCGTCGAACTCAATCGTGCCGGCCGATGGCCTGACCAGCCCCGAGATCGCTTTCAGCGTGGTCGACTTGCCGGCACCATTCGCGCCGATAAGTGCAACAATTTCCCCACGCTTGATATCGACATCGACTCCCTGCAAAGCCGGGATGTTCGCATACTCGACGTGCAGGCCTTCAATGCGCAGCATGGCGTGCCTCATTTGCGCCGCGCTGCGCGGATCGTCGATATGCCTTTTTCGTCCCGAGATAGGCTTCGATCACCCCCGAATGATCACGAATGTCGGCGGGGCTTCCGTCTGCAAGCTTCTTGCCGTAATTGAGAACGGTGATGCGGTCGCAAGCGCGCATCACAACCTCCATGTGGTGCTCCACAAGCATCATCGTCACGCCGGCAGCCTGAATGCGGCGGATAAGGCCGACGAGCTGACTTGCTTCCGCTCCGTTCAGACCGGCAGCGGGCTCGTCCGCCAAAATCAATTTTGGTCTGCCAACGAATGCGCGCGCGATTTCGAGGAGGCGCTGATGCCCGTAGGGCAGGCTTCCGGCAATGACGTGCGCCAAGTTCGATAGTCCTACAAAATCGAGCGCTTCGCGCGCGCGGTCGGTAATTTCCTTTTCTTCGAGGCGCTGCGCCGTCGTCCGGATCAACGAAGAAAACACCTCGCTGCGGGTATTCGCATGCAGACCCACCATGACATTCTCAAGCGCGGTCATTTCACGAAACAACCGCAGATTCTGGAAAGTCCGTCGGATGCCCGCGGCCGCGCGCGAGTCCGGCGGCATTGGCGTGAGGTCACACCCGTCAAAATTTATTTTGCCGCCGGTCTGACGCATGTGGCCCGAAATCAGATTAAGAAAAGTCGTTTTTCCCGCGCCGTTTGGCCCGATCAAGCCGTGCACATGCTTCGCTTCAACCGAAAGATCGACGCCGCCGACGGCGACCAGGCCGCCAAAGCGGCATGTAAGCTGCTCGGTGATGAGTAACGCGGTCATCGCCTGACCTCCACCGACTCCACGGCTTTCGGATCGGACGTAGAGCGAAACCACGGAAGAAATCGCAGCAACATCGGCACAAGCCCCGCAATGCCGCCACGGCTCACCCCCATCAGCACGACGACCAGTGCACCGAAGAGAATGAGCCTCCACTCGCCCGACGAGCGCAGGAATTCCGGCATGAGCACGATGATGATCGCGCCGATGACGGCACCAGGCAGGCTACCAAGGCCGCCGACCACCACCATGATCAGAATTTCGATCGATTTGTTGAAGGTAAAATCGTTAGGGTTGAGATAGCGAGCGTGATGCGCGTAGAGCGAACCCGCGATTCCGGCCGTGAATGCAGCAACGAGGAAACACTTGCTCTTGTACCGGATGATCGAAATTCCACACGCCCGCGCCGCGTCTTCATCCTGCGAGATAGCCTTCAGCGCACGGCCAAAACGCGAATGCGCCAGCCTGTCGAGACTGAAATAAACGATTGCTGTGACGGCTAATATGAGAAAATAGAGATCGCGCTCGGTGGTGAGCTCGAAGCCAAAGATGCTTGGTAGCGGAACGTTGAGCATTCCGTAGCTGCCGCCCGTCGCCCACTCCTCGTTCAGCATAAAAAGGTAGATGATGATATTGAAGCCGAGTGTCGCGACCGCAAGGCTCGAACTCGGCAGTTTCACGATAGGCACAAGTAGTAGGCTGCTAATCGCGGCGACTACTCCCGCCGCCAGGAACGCCAGACTAAACGGAACGCCGAAGTGCGCGGTCAGGACCGCGGAAACATAGGCGCCGATGCCGTAGAACGCGCCCTGTCCCAGAGACAGCAGGCCCGCCATGCCTACGAGCAACTGCAGCCCCAGCGCCAGAATTGCTCCGATGAGAGCAACACCGAATACGTGTTGCCAATAAGTATTGGTCTGGATGAACGGAGCCGCCACGAACAAGAGTAGAACAAGAGTTCTGATCGTGGTGGACTGCATAAGCCGCGCTCAAACCCTGCGGCCCGCACGTATGAAAATTCCCGACGGGGCCAATAACAGGATGACGATCAAAACAATCATCCCGACTGCATCTTTGTACGCTGTCGAGATCAAAACTCCGGAAAACGTCTCAATGAGACCGAACGCAATTCCGCCGACCATGGCTCCAGTCAAACTCCCGAGACCGCCCAGCGTCGCCGCGACAAATGCCTTGATGCCAGTGAGAAATCCCATGTTGAACGAAGCGAAAAACAGCGATCCCAGTAGCACGCCTGCAGCGCCCGCCATGACGCCCGCCACGACGAATGTGTAAGTAGTGGTTTTTTTCACGCTGATGCCCATCAGCTGTGCGGCTTCGGCGTCCTGCGCCGCGGCCTGCATCGCAATGCCGAGACGGGTATAGCGAAAGAACAACTGCAACGCCGCCATCATCACGAAGCCGAGGACTACGATCCATATGAGCTGCGGAGAGATCGCGAACCCGGCGATGTCAACTCCACGTGTGTGGAACAGCGGCGGATAACGCAGGGGCTCGGATCCCCATATCAGCCGCGCCGCGTTCTGCAGAATGAGCGAGACACCGAGCGTCGAAATGATGATGTTGATGAGTGGCACTCGCAATGTGCGTAGCGTGCGATAAATCGAGAGCTCTATCGTTACAGCAGCCACACCGCCGCCGATCATGCCTACGAGCAGCACGACTATAAACGGCAGATCGACCATCCACATCGCGGACAGCCCTGCCATCGCGCCGATCATCATCAGCTCGCCTTGCGCGAAATGCAGAATCTCGGTGGCGCGGATGATGATCGTGATGCCCAATGCAATCAAACTGTAGATACAGCCGATCGCAAGTCCCCCGATGATGCCTTGGATAAATTGTTCGGAGGACATGATACTCGCCTCACCCCCTATATACTGAACCATACAAAAATCGGGTGGGCAAGAATTTCTGCATGCGTATGCAAAAACGAGCGGCGCATTTCAACGCAGCGGCCGGCTGATCTCAGACGATCCCGCCGTTGACGCCGATGATCTGTCCTGTGATCCAGCGGGCATCTTCTGAGGCCAAAAAAGCAACGACATCTGCAATTTCCGCCGGGGATCCCAATTTCCCGAGCGGCGTGATTGCGGGCGCAGTGTCGCGTGAAAGTTGCGACACCATGGCGGTATCGGTCGGACCGGGCGCAATGGCATTGACCGTGATACCGCGACCACCAATTTCCTTTGCGAGCGTCCTAACAAATTGTTCGACGGCCGCCTTACTTGCCGAGTAAAGCGCATGGCCCGCGCGACCCTGCAAAACCATATTGCTTGAGGTCCCGACAATCCGTCCGCCGTTGCTGATCTTCCGCGCGGCTTCACGGAAAATCCAGAATGTCGCGCGCGTATTAATTGAAAAGATGCGGTCATAATCCTCTTCTGTCGTATCGACGACCGGCCTGTTCAGATTAACGCCCGCAATCGCCGCGACGATGTTCGGCGCACCAAAACGGCGGTCCGCCGCATCGAATAGACTGGCGATGAACTCGTTCTGCCGAAGATCGCCCGCAACGACCAGAGCGCGGTCGGCAGTGGTGCCGACCTGCTCCATCACCCGCTCCGCACTACCGTGCTCAGGCAGGTACGTCAGAACAAGGTTGGCGCCATCGGCAAGAAAACGTTTGGCAACCGCAAGCCCGATGCCTTGTGAAGCGCCCGTAACAATCGCTATTTTTCCAGCCAGTTTTCCGGTCATTGTGCAACTCGAGAGGCTCCGCGACGGATGCTGCCAGACTGGTACTGGAAAGATGACTCGGCAAGCGGTAAAAATCGTACAGATTTGAAGCCGCATGACGCGGCTGCATTTTTTGTACTCGCGCTCATGAGAAAGCCGAAGGCAGCAAAGCGTCTCACACGTGAGGTCACCGCAGAGGTCCTCGCCAAACGTCTTGGACTTTCGCAGTCCACCGTCTCGCGAGCCTTCACCGATACGGCCAGCATTCACCCGGAAACGCGAGAACTGGTCATTAAGGAAGCGCACACGCTCGGATATCAACCAAATATTCTTGCGCGCAGCCTCATCACGCGACGGACGAATATTGTCGCCGTCGTGATGGCAAACCTTACCGACCCGTTCTATCCACTTGTGCTCGATCAGCTCGGTCAGCGCATTCAGTCGAGCGGCCGGCAGGTGCTGCTGTTCATTGTTCCGGTGGGAAAGGACGTCGACGATGTTCTGCCTTCACTACTTCAGTACAAAGTCGACGCAATTGTGATCACGTCGGTGACGGTATCTTCGCGCATGGCGTCAGTGTGCGCGGCTCAGCGGATACCCGTCGTGCTGTTCAACCGCTACGTCCCCACCCTGAAGGTGACAGCGATCTGCTGCGATAACGTTGCGGGTGGCCGGGTGGTTGCCGAGTATCTTCACGACACGGCACATGTGCGGCCCGCATATGTGGGCGGCGAACATGATGCGACCACCAATCTCGACCGGGCTCGAGGATTTACTGGACGTCTGCAAGAACTCGGCATCGCACTTCATGCTCATGAAGCCGGCGGGGCCTTCAGTTACGCCGCAGGATATAGCGCAGCCGATCGTCTTGTCCGCCAAAATATAAGGCCCGACAGCATTTTCTTTGCCAGCGACGTTATGGCGGTCGGTGGCCTCGACGCGATCCGCGCTGCAAATCTCCGTGTCCCGGACGACATCTCGATCGTCGGGTTTGACGATGTCCCCATGGCAAGCTGGCCGTCGTACGAACTCACCACCGTCCGACAGCCTATCACGCAGATGGTCGATGAGACCGCCAAGATTCTTGGCTTCGATAAACCCGCGATCAAGAAACCGTCCCGAAAAATTCATTTTATGAATGGTATATTGATAGAAAGAAAGACGGTAATGAGCCGACACCGTCGGCTTTCTTTGGCCAGACCGGCACAGGCCTGATACGCGGTCAGGCCAGCACGGGAGGAACAGCTCCGGATTTGGCGACGCGAGGACGCGGCCGTCCGCCATCTGCCAACACCGCGATCACGACAATTTCCTCGGGACGTGGCGCGCCCGCAATCGTGACCGTCATCGTATCGATTTCGTTGAAAGACCAGACGTCGTCTTTGTGCCCGAGCGGGACGTCTATGGAAGCACCGGCCGCCGCAACTTTGACGTTCGATGGGATGATGGCCTCCCCGCCGCCGATTGCATCCCGCATCGGCTTTCCCATCTTGGGATGAATGATTGCAGCCGCGTGCTCAATGTCGCCTGCCGTACCCACTATTGCAGCTTTGCCGTATGAGACGGGTCGCGCCTGAAGCGTGTCGAGCGCGGCT
>AF_2010_repII_A001DRAFT_10000105_pt1 | contig 13910 bp, 10 predicted proteins | sample AmaForreplIIA001_FD_9190 | JGI IMG/M metagenome (IMG submission 9190)
ACAGATCGGAAATCCTGCCATAAACTACCGGATCAATATTCGGCTTGGTAAGATTTAAATTCATTTCTATCGACTACAGATCAAAATAGCACAGCTAGGACACCTATATCAGGCACCGAAACTAATTGATAAAAGAGAAGAAAATGGGCCTTCGATTTTCAATCGGAGAATTATCGATTGAGGGGAGACGAAAAGTCGAGCTGACTGGGAGCAACACTGCATTTTAACTTATAATAGTCCCAGAAAATTAATTATCAAGGGAAAGAATTTTATGATAGGTTTTAATTATCGGAATCCAGGTACAGAATCAATTTTACCTCGGACTTCCTTGGGCCCACATCGATATCATTCCGTTTCAGTGGGTTTCACATATAATACGTATTTCATGTCGAGCAATGTTTTGCAAATTTATGTTTTGATTTGTTTGTTTTCAACTGATCTTGCTCTCCAGGGTATATCTTTAACACCCAGGCGCTTGTTCGTAAGCCTGGCGGTCACAAATAAAAGGTCAGACAGCCTGTTGAGATATGCCAAAATTACATGATTTATCTTTTGATTTTTTGCTAGCAATATTACTTGGGTCTCAATCCTTCTTGCTACTGCTCTAGTAAGATGAACCTGGGCTGCCTCTACGCATCCACCTGGAAGGATAAAAAAAGTAATTGGTTCGAGTTCCGCTTCGAATCTATCTATAATTTCCTCTAACTTCACTACCATTTCTTCTTGTGCCCTCGGAGTGTTTTGTTGGCGTTGATTTTCCTCTCGGTATCTCGGATCTGCTAGATCAGAACCGATGACAAACAAGTCGTTTTGAATATCTTTCAAAATGTCAATAACGTCTGAGAAAAGGTGGATGTTTCTGGAATTTAATAGTGATACAGAAATACCTATACTTGAGTTTAGTTCATCAACCGAACCATATGCAACTATTCTGGGATCGCCTTTTGAAATACGCCTGCCTCCAATAAGGCCAGTTTCGCCCCGGTCACCTGTTTTTGTATAAATTTTCATACATTATTAATCGTCGTCATGCATAATTTAAAATATCCGTCCATCTTCTTCAATTTTTATAAATTCGATTACGTTATTTTGTTTTTTTGAGAATATCTGTTAAATGAAATTCAGACTAAAGAATCTAATATGAGTGGATTTGTGACTTATGCTCACGTAGTTATTTTTTCTTTCTGAATCGTTCTTGACGGTTTTCACACCTGAAGGGCTTGTCGAACTCCAACAAAAAGCGTTTCCTTTTTTCCTGTGGTGTCTCAAGATCTTCTGGCTCAGCGTCAGCTGCTTTTATCATACCTGATTAGGTAAAAAAAATATTTTTGGTTTATTTATCTTGAGTAGGAAATTTACTTTAAAATTATTAAACACTTTAAAAATTGCATTATCAATCTAGACCGGAATTGTTACAACTAATTGAGCACTATCTTAGTATTTAATCTCAGTATTTCGTATCTATCATATTTAGCCTATTTTTTCAAATATTTCTGCTATTCGTAGCATATACAATTGCATCCTCCCCGGCTATTCTTCAATCGCATCAAGAAAAAATATCACACCCGGATAGAAAACACTAAAATAGCAAATGCCTGCAATTTCTTCAATCTATGCCTACTGCGTATATATTAGTAAATTGTACTCTTGGTTCTGAAGAAAAAATAATCTCTGAAATCTCTAAGCTACCAGACATTAAAGAAGTGAGAGGAACTTATGGAGTTCACGATGTCTTTGTAAAGGTAAAATCAGATAATACAGAAGCAATGAATCATACCATAACAAACAAGATAAGGAAAATCCCAGGGATCACTTCAACCGTAACTCTGGTGGTAATTGATGAGCAGGGTGGGAAGGAGAGCATTTAACTTATTTTACTAGTTGTTTCTTCTTATCTTCTTCCTTTATCCTCTTTATCTCATATACAATTAATGCTGTTGTTGACAAAACAATAGTCCAGCCTGTTGTTCCAAGTACGACATAGACGTAGTAAACTGGAGTTAGGAGAGAAATGCCTGCAAGTATAGCTCCTATCCACCATACTATGATCAGAAACTGAAGTCCAATTCTAGCCATATTTTCTGCCTAGCCTCTCATATCCTCATCAAACCCTTTAATGTATCTTAATGTTCTTCCACATTTAGAGCACTTTCTGAATTCGCTAAAATCGAAATCATTGTAAGTTCTAAATGAAAATGTGTCCTCATGAGTACAGAATACTCTTCGGATTGCTTTTATAATCATTCAGCATATCTAAATATAAGATGGGGTTTCTTTATTCTTTTGTCCTTTGTATTCTAGAAGACTTTTCTGATAGGTATGCCGTCGGTGAGATTTGAGCTCACGACAGCTCGGTCTTCAGCTTCACCCCTTGGCTTAGTTAAGGTCGAGTGCTCTCCCAGGCTGAGCTACGACGGCATATCAAGAACCCTAGTAAACAAATCCTATATAATTGATACTTGACGAGTGACACTTTCATTCTGGATTTATAACTAAAACCTATTGGCTATCCTATAAAATGGAATTCTTTTTATCTCTATTAGACATAAGATTGAGTAATGTCATACCAACCTGAAGACACCAATACAGGTCTATTTTCCAACATGCCTGGAAAAAGAATGGCATTTCTTGCAGTGATAATTATTATCGGGGGGTTCTTTGGTGTTCAAGCTATGTTTGGCTTTCCTATCAAAGATCTCATTAGAAGCGATGTGACAGATCAAGCAAAGGTTGTTACTAAGTCTGAGGGTACTTGCGTAGTGATAGGATCGGATCAGCACCCCAGAGGCATTCCTAATTGCCAGTATAAAGTAGGAGATATCTTAATTATTACTTATAAACAAGGGACCGCAGATATCGAAACATATAAGCTGAAGGGATAATATCCATTTTCTAGCAAGATCTTAAGCGAAATCAACCAGTTTATATACAAAGGGTTAATTCAGTAAGCAGTTCTACTGGGAATACGCCAATTAAGTCCAATGAAATTCTTCCCACTCTTGAGAATTCACGAGATGAGATGAAGCAGATAATGACTGGTTTGTTGAAATATGCTCATGATGGCCATCCTAGAATTCTCCGAATAGAAGAGTAATTAGAAAAGTGAAAATCACAATTGCGTACGTTGGTGCAGATGCCGCTGTTATTGGGTAATTACGGTTTTCAAGGTTTTGCTCTAAATAGCTTTACGACCCTAATGATTACTATATTGATCAATACTATCGATAGTGTTGATGCTATTATTGAGGCAAACATCGATGCCTGATATGGAAGTGCCCCTAGTTGTAGAAATTGGAATGTAAATGAAACCTTTGATATGGAATAAACAATCTCGGAGATGGAAAACGCAGTGAATAATTTCCTAATGTCACTCTTAATTACGTCGAAATTTTTCCTTCCAGTCGATGGGTCAATATACCTATATCGATTATCAAAATAGTATAGGGTACCAAAGAGTGGAAAATAAACGCAATATTCAATGGCTAGTGCAACTATTGAATTAGCTACATGACTTTGGTTAAAGTAAGTATAGTACAGCTGGGTCGCTAGTGCAGCTGTAATGAAGGAGCAAATACCAGCTATAATTATATTCTTGTTGAAAAAGATTAGATCCTTGTATTTATTATATAATATTGCAGTCTGCCTCGGCCGCATGTCAGCTCATCTCCATGTATCTACCCACGTTCCAGAATTTGACTTATATATACCTATAGTCATTTTGTGGCGACGATTGACACAGAATATCATATTAATAAGATCCATGTCTTCACATTTAAAGATACACAGAATAGAAACGTCTTCGGTTTTACGAATACAGGCCTATCTGCAAAAATTACATATAACATAATTGAGTCCCTTTAGTGATTGCACTAACCATTTCTGAATTCAAAAAGAACATGCGTAACATCTCAAGATGCAAGAATCCTGCTTCAGTAATTCTACCACGAATGGTCATTTTGGATTGAACAAGAGCCCTATTTGTTCTTAATTCCAAAACCAGCATATATTATAACAAAACTAGCATTTTTTGATTTTATCTCTATGCTCTATTCATAAATAAGAGGTGAAATAATCAATTAACGACTAAAAGTAAAAACTTGTTAATCCTTGCAGCGTTAACCCTAACGACTGGGGCACTGGCATCAGTTTTTGAACAATCTTTAAGTGCTCAGAGTCTAAATGAGACAAGTAACGTGGGTACCATATCTATGCAAAATTTGACAGGTTCTTTAAAAGTATTCCCAAGGCTCTCTCAAATAATCCAATCAAAAGCAAATATTAGTGTAAGTACTGCGGTGACAGCTGCAGAAAAAGCAGTTGGCAGTGGTGCAGATGCCGTGTCGGCATACGGGTATGGTGAACGGATGCAGATAACGATGCATGCCTCGCAGAACAATAACCATATTGAATTCACAAGGCTTCACGGAGGTGACTTATTATCTGATCTAACTTTACCTAAGCGATTTCAGCAACGAGATTAACCGATTCAGAGGGATAACACCAAATCATCATCACCGATTTTATAGAACACCGTATAAAATGAGATAAATACTATTGCAATTAAACTAAGCCTCAACTGCGGAGTCTAGTCCAAAGGCCCATCTCTTTCATTATTTTGCAAAATTTGAAGGACTAAAAAATTATAGATTATGCTTGACTTGACAAAACCAGAAAGGCCCTTCTAACTAGACGGCGAAAACTTCCTAGTACCGATTAATCGGGCTGTAATAAATTCTGAGCCACGATTCTTTTAATTCTGCTCTATGAACGATGTCAACTTGAATTTTTACCAATTTCTTGAATTTGAAAATGTCACGTTTATCCCCTTAATGTAATATTCCCAAAGTACTAGGTGATGCTTTAGTTCTGGCGATATTATGTTCTCTGGTGAGGTTATTCTGCCCTGAACTGCGATAGCCCATCATTCGATAAATTACTAGATCTATACTTCGGAATTCAAGAACGCTCGTTTTCTTTTATGGCTTATCTCCATCTCTCTCGTACCAGCAGAGATTACTTCAATAAGCTTGGCTTTTCTTGTGGAATCTGCTTTAGGTCTGAGTATTCTCCCTAGTCTTTGAATGAATTCTCTACTACTTCCTGTGCCACTTAATATAATACCTAATTCAGCATCTGGAACGTCAACGCCTTCATCGAGTACCTTGGAAGTTACTAACACCTTATATCTACCTTCTTTGAAGCCATTCAAGACATCAAGTCGTTCATCCCTGTCTGACTTGTGGGTAATGAACGGGATCAAAAATAAATTTGATATAGAATATACTAATTTGTTATGTTGAGTAAATATTATTGTCTTCGTGCCGACATTTTCTGAGAGTATTTTCCTTAATTCTTCTATTTTGGCCTCGCTATTTAACGCAATATCCATCGCCTTATTTCTTGTGCGAATTGCTTCTCTAGCAATATCGTTTTTACCAGACATCATAATTAATCTACGAAAAGAACCGGCGTAATTCATTCTAATTCCTAGTTTCTTCAGAGATAGTTGATATGCTTGTATGCTTTTGTGGTACTCGATTGCCTCTTCCGGTAGCATTTCTACCTCTCTTCTTTCTATTTCAAAGGGTGAGAGGTGCCTATCTCTAGCAAGATCTAAGGTACGCGTGCGAAAAACTATACCACCTCCAATCAGCCTAGGCAAATCCCTATCCAAGTTGTCCTCCCTTTCGATAGTGGCTGTCAAACCTAAACGAAATGGAGAGGCGAATTGTTCCGCAATAGATCTATATCCTGGAGCTGCCAAGTGATGTAGTTCATCAAATATAATTAGGGAGAATCTATTACCTAGACTAGATGCTCTTAGATATGCTGAGTCATATGTAGATACAGTTATCGATTCAATAGCACTTGATCCTCCGCCTAAATTTCCAATCTTTATTTTGGGAAAGTACTTTAAAAGGACTGAAGACCATTGATCCATTAGATCAATCGTTGGCACGATCACTATAGTCGCCGAGTTTACGATCTCTATCGCTTTGACACCTATTACAGTTTTTCCTGCTCCAGTTGGCAATACGATGCTCCCTCTTTTATCCGCTTTGGCCCAGCTATCTAGTGCCTTTCTCTGATAGTCTCTTAGTGATAACCTTGACTGATTATTTTTTTGTGTTGAAAAGTTTGGGGATGGGATCAGATCTAAAACTTTTGTATCGTCATAATCGATCCTGCTTCGTTTCAAATATTCAAGGATATTAAGATAATCAATCGCAGCTGCCCTTCGTGAGTTAGTTCTCGGATCCTTTGAGGCATAGGGAATATGTACGTTGCCAGAGACCACAATTGTTCCACGCTCATATCTTAGTGTGACCCTTGACATGGACATTCACAGAGTGGTGTAGCAACTATGTAAACAAATACTAGCTAATATCTTAGCTAGCGACCACAAATTCGATGTACATGACGTATTCACCATAGACATACGCAGTAGCACCAGCTGCTCAACAACAAATAGATTTCTCTAAGTAAACCTGATGGTAGGAATGTCATATTAATCCTAGGTTATTCAACCATAATTATTGGACTTGTTGCTTTATGCTTTAAATCCCGATTCATATTCTGGCATTTCGCTCTAATTTTGTCACTTTGTACTAACAAGGAAATACTTTAAGCAATAAGATCTGTATTTCCGTAGCAAGCCAAAATGATAACACAACAACCCAAGGAAGATTGATTCATCAATTTTAAACCGACTTGAATTGTGCTCGTTAGAAGATAAGAAAAAAACTAAACACAATATGCAAATGGTGATTTATTATTATTGCTTCTAATGACAGAAATGGCAGACAGCTACCTTCCTTTCTCTAAATTTTTTACGCACTCGTTGCATTGGCAAGAGAGCAGCCGAAAGAACTTGAAATGTTAAAAACAACCAGCTCAACTTATATATATAAATATAAGAATTATAAGGTGATTTAAACTGTACAAAGAGATGTGTTTATTTTATAGTAACCGCTTAAACATTACATATATGCATCCTACCAGCTAATAATCCGATGACCATACATCAGAACCGAAGATCACTGGCATTAATTGGGTTGGTAGTTGCTTTGGGTATAGTAATGTCTATCACCATTGCGACCCCAGCCTTTGCGATAAAGCGATTCTTCAATTGCATGACGGACATCGCGAATAAATCTGGTAAGCTCAGCGTGCAGGATGTAAACACGTGCTATGATAAAGAATATCACACTGGACCATTGGCTAGCCTTACACATTCAGTTGATCATAGCCAAAGCTCTTCTAGCGAATAAATAAGCTGGGTCTAGCTTACAATTTTGTGGTTGCCATTCAAAGGCATATAATAATGACACATAACTTGGCATAATCACTGAAAGAATGAGCACCTTATCTACAAAGCCGGCCAGAAATCACATTTTTTTCTAGCTTGCTTAAAACTCATCCTATGACCGTTTTCTAAATTATATTCATTGAAATGGACTAATTAATTCTGATTGGATGGACATGATAGCGCTGCAGTTATTGGTAATGATTGGGTGGCATCGATCACGTGTTCGGCCTATCTAATGAGTTTGTGTCCATCTTCACAGATGACGGATGGATATGGTTAAATGACTCAGGTCGAATAATAATTTATGCACTTTCAGGCCCTTCAAGTTCTTAGTGGATCTTATAATTTAATTGTTAAGATGGTGCCATCTTTACTAGTGACGAGTGTATAATCTATTGGAAGCTTGGCCATGTTTTTGTACTACTTCAGGTACTGATTTATTGTAGATAAAAAAAAGTTATTTTTTTGCAGATTTCTGTGGTTGCCGTATTTATGAAGTAACCTGAACCCAACCATTACGTATATACTAGTAGGACACCTCTTCGGTGCTAGCTGGCTACTTATGGTACTTCCAATACCATAGGGCAACCAAATTAAGTGCATTAGTCAGAATATGACCTATTCTACACACGACCGAAAGGTGGTTCGATTACTTCAATCAACCCAAATTTGACCAAATTAGCGCCAGGACTATCACGGTTAGAATCGGACTAACATATGTATATGCTTTAACAGCGGTTTATGAAAACAAATTAGACAAAGCTCACATAGACATAATAGGTTCCAGTGTAAGTCTAGCTTCTAAAATCGTCTCCATCGCAAAGCCCAATCAAGTCTTGGTTGGCGAATTCATTTACAAAATTATAATGTCAGCACACCTAGTTTTTGATGATCAATTATGTATATAGAGAAATAGACTTTCATCCTACAAGATGGAAATATTTGTCCCATTCTGATCCTGAAAGCATGTATCGCATTTACGGGTACGGCTTCATGCTGACTTAGTGAAGGAATTTGATTTAGTATTAGATTGGGCCCAGTCGACTAGGGTCCAAATGATATACGAGCATCTGTCAGCCTCCACCACAAGAGAAGAATTGAAGCATCTACAAATCATTTGAAAGGTGGTCGTGGTCAGGGGGAGCATGTATCATTTCCTATCGGATGACTCTTTGTGAAGTAGATTGCAGAGTGCCCTGTTAGGTTGTTCTGCCATATAACATACAAAATTGCAGCTTCGTAATTATAGGAAATTTGTGGATCTCCGGCAATTCCAGTATCTACATTGATATCTACAGGCATGTTAAAAGTAGATCCATTATCTGAACTTTTGGTAAAGAAAATCCTCGAGTTCCCATAAGTATTATCACTCCAAACGGCAAATACATTAGCACAATCTAGTGAGACATAAGGGGATATTGAAAGTGCATGATTGCCACTTATTACCGATGGTCTACTAAAAGTATTTCCTCTATCCCCGCTTCTCACAAGAAATGTTTCATAGGTTCCAATAGAGTTATCACTCCACAGAACGTAGACTTCATGATCTTTGGATACACCTACAACCGGACTTACGGAGTTCGAGGGATCATTGCTCAAATTGACAGCCTGACTAAAAATATTTCCACCATCCAAGCTTTTCACAAAGAAAACGTCGTATGTCTGGGTTTGATTTTGGGTATTGGAAGGATCAAAATCTGTATTATTCTTGTGTGACCATACTACATATACGGTACCGTCCTCCGACGTTGCAATACTTGGAAAATTAGATACACCCTTTGTATTACCAAGGGCAANTGGTTTGGTGAAAGTGCTTCCGCCATCGGTACTTTTTGCAAACAGAATATTATAGTTTCCTTGTGAATTATCTGTCCACACAATATACACTGTTTTATTCGTATTAATTGCAATGCGTGGAAAGTATGAAATTCCATGAGTGTTGCTGATATTAATTGGCTTACTGAAAGTGTTTCCACTATCAGTGCTCTTTGTAAAAAATATGTCAAAATTTCCCTGTGAATTATCCGTCCACACAATATACACATTTTGTTGAAATGCGGCTATATCAGGAGTTTCGTAGTCCATTCCTAATCCTTCAGTCAACTCCATAGGCTTACTAAACGTATTTCCTCGGTCAGTACTTCTGGTAAATATTATTTTATTGCCATTATTATGACCTTCCTCCCAAACTGCATACACATTATTTGCGAATGAAGTCACTCTTGGACCTTGCGATGAGACATTGCCATTACTAAGTTCAAATATTTCTGTCCAATCTTTCGTTTCTGGCTTGCTTGGAATAGAATTTACCTCGACGTGATTTTCTGCACTGGATGTAACAAACTTGGGTCTAGGAGCTAACTTCACGTCCAGATTTGTAACAATCCCACTCCTAAGTAACGTAACCAGAACATGGTCACCCACAGTTTTTTTAGACTCTATGTAATTGATAATATCTGCAAAGCGTTTCATGGGATGATCATCAATTGCTAATATGATATCTCCCGACTGGCCAGAACTATTCACTCTCAGGTTAGCCTTGGCTGCTGGACTATTAGATTGAACGGATAAGACCATGACTCCATATTTGCTAGGAGGTTTAGTGTTATTGTCCAGGTCAGGAACAGGGATGGCTCCAGTCACCCCTAGCCAAGGGTGTTCATAGTTACCATGTGCTATCAGTTGGGGTACAATTCTTCCCAAGATGTTTGAGGATATTGAATAGGAGATTCCTGATAATTCATTAGGACCTGCGATTGCCGTGTTCATTCCAACCAATTTTCCTTGAGTATCCAGTAAAGGACCACCCGAATCACCATGGTTAAGTGGCACATCTGTCACAATGGTGTCTGGGATCCAGAAATCGGTTTGATTGGTAGGAAGCAATGCCCCCAAATAGCTTATTATTCCATGAGTCATCGCATTTTGTAAGCCGAAGGGATTGCCGATGGCGGCCACCTCTTGACCAACTTGAAGTAGTGACGAGTTGTCTGCTCTTAAGGGAACAAAACTTTTGGAAGTATTCTCTGTGATTCGTAAGACTGCCAGATCAGTGTAAGGATCAGTACCGGTGACTTTTGCCGCATAAGTGCTTCCATCGCTGAACCTCACATATATGACGTTACTTCCTCCGATCACGTGATTATTCGTAATAATGTGTCCATGAGTATCGTAAATTATTCCAGAACCAAACACCGTAGTCTGCCCAATAATCGAATTGTCATTGGGAGTCTGACTGGTCGCATTTTGCTGGCTAGTGATTTCGACTACTGAATTTTTTGTATAATTGAATAAACCAGTTAGATCCACACCCAGGTGTTCAGTTTTCGCAGCGATCGAATTCATTTTAGTGAAATTAGAAAAATTGTGATGCTCGTTAAGTAAAATTTGTTTTGTTCCCCCAGAAAATTGAACATTGTTATGAATTAATAATAGGGTCCCCAATATACAAATCACTATGTATAGCAATGATATAATTAGGGCTTTGGCTTCAGTTTCTAGCCATGCCTTCAATGTGTTATAGTATGATTTTGTATATTAAAGTTTATCCCATTAAATCAAGATTTGTGTCTGTTTTATTACAAAAATAAATCAAAAACTTCACTTGATTGCGTAACTATCCAAGCTGTACCAATTATAACTATGAGATTAAGCCACCACACTTCAAAGCCGGACTCAAAATGCAAACGACAGCAAGGAGAAGAACAGGTCCTACCAAAGAAAATTGTTCTGTCCCTTTACTTTCAAATATTTTTTTACAATGGTGGCTAATTTGTAGTTCGCAGTGAACACGACGGTATCCTCAGCATCTACCATGAGCTCTGTTGTAGTTCACTGTCTTAGCAACTATAATATTTGCCTTCACAATATTAGTTGATACATTGGATTAAATCCTTTGTGGATCTAATGCTTCAGCTTAAGACCATTCAGATCTGAATAAACCTAGTTTCTGCTAGCGCAATTGCATTTATCATACTTTACTCTACTTTGCGGCTGCCTTCATTCGTATGACGTTTTCACAAATTTATCATTTTAGTCTCCTACAATAGATCGCTTATTGGTTATCATTTAATTTTGTCCTATTATTATTGAATGTTATTCATTTGTAAAGAACTTGTCCCTGTAACGCTGGGATAAAGCATTTCCATTGTTAGTCATGACTACTAGTGAGAACCACTTTTCAATATCAGGTAGTAACTAACGTCTAATCTTATACCCATACGCCTATCATATTGTAATGCATACCTTCTAAATCTATCCTCCAAATAAAATTCAGCTCATCATAACATGTTAGATTCTATCCCAAAACATATCGATATCATGTTTCAAAAGATTGATTAGTCGTTCGCTATCCATCTACTTCGCTTCCTCGGAACAAGTAAGGGTAGCGAAATATCAACTACTCATACTATATTTTTTGACTACGGTTGAATACAGTCGTCTCCAAATCAATTTATTGGTTATAACTACAACAGAAGCCATAAGTCCTACCAGCATCAACAACAGCACTGTGTTCCCTAAGTTGTAAGCGGCAAAATCTATGAGTGATCCCATGCCGAGTACGAAGTATACCTTATTGCCAAAAACTAGATATTCCGCTACTATCAAAGAATTCCAACCACCTCCCCACCCGGTGATGCTACCGGTAATCAGAGATGGATAAACAGACGGGAATAATACATGTTTATTATACAGACCTTCATCAACCCTGAATGCCTTTGCTACCTCTTCTAAATCAGAGGATATTGAACGGACGCCTCCTATGAGATTAAATAATACGTACCATTGCATCCCTGTCAATATAAGTAGAATAGAAGGAAATTCAAGCCCTCCAGGTATGAGTGGAATAAGAGCTGCGACAAAAGGAAAAAAAGCAGTAGCTGGGATTGCTGCAACAGTTTGAAACACCGGCATTAATTTGGCGAAATGCGCACTATGAGCAATTTTAATTGCCACCGGAATAGCCCAAGCCAGGGTCATCAGGTACGCTATAAGAAGTCTAATATATGAGAGTAAAAGAGCTAACGGGATCTGCGATATGAATTTGTTATTACCTGGACTATGGAAAAGTGAAAAGTACATATTATAAAGTGTAAACATAGACTTTGAAATTAGGATAGCTGCAGGGCCAAATACTAATGCTGCAATTGATACTATCGCAATTAAGAATGTAATCACCCTGAGATTTCTCTTATTGCTGAACTCCAATATCCGGTTAAGTAAAGGTATTATCGCCAATTCGATTTTAGATACTAGCTTTAACAAAATTACTACGAATTGGCTAGATTTTATATGTATTAATGGTCGAGGATACATAGGGAAGAAATTTGAGAAGTGAATAGGTGGAAAAGTTTTTTTTCTAAGGAAGATTTTAGCTAAGGCTTGGTCGCGCAAAAATAAACCGAATTGCTGGATGCTTTCCTTCTGGGCTGGCCCTTCAGTAAAGCTGGAAGGCGAATAGTCATACTTAAATCTAGTGGCATAAGATTCGAGCGGTCTCCAAAAGAAGAAATCTGTTATCATAATAATCGAGACTAACAAAAAAATCGCTAGTACTGACTGTAAATACTCTCCTGCGCTGACTGAAGTGCTGAGTAAGCTTCCCAGCCCTTGTAACGTATAGGTTTTTGAACCTAACGATATGATTTCAGCAGCTGTCAGGAAATACCACCCAGCTGCCCAAGATAGAATACTATTGTAAATCAACTTTGACATACTTGCAGGTAGGAATAGTTTTCTAAATTGTAAGAAGGGATTTGCCCTATAAGCTTGCGTAGTTTCCAACAATTGAGTTGGGATAGAAAGTACTGATTCATAGACTGCAAATATCATATTCCATACCATACTAGTAAATATCAAAAAAACCGCCGCTATCTCAACACCTATTAAACTACCACCAAATAACGCAATAAAAAAAGTAATTGCTGCAGGGAAAAAACCAAGTATTGGAACAGATTGTAATATATCTACGATAGGAATGATAATCTTGGCTACGTTTTGTTTTCTGGCCGCTGTAATTCCGACTAACAATGCTGTAAGAAATGAAATAGCCAATGCCGCAAACATTCTGAATACAGAAGAAACCGAATCAATTATCAACGCAGAAGGGTTTATTTTCAAGCTAGGATTGGCTCTGTTTCCAAGAACCAAGGTGATTATCGAAAGGGAGATACAAACCACAATCAAAATCAAAATCCTCGAGTCCATCTTTAGTATATTCACCTTCTCAGTCTTCTATTTAATTGGTGTATTTACTAGATCTTGAGTCTAGACACAGTAAATCTTATTTTTATATAATTTACATTTGAAGTTATCATTGTGGATAGGAAGATAGTCAATGATGTCACAATCAATGCAACTTTGCTAACTCATGTGTCCAGAAATGTCATTAGGATAGGTTCTTTTTGACTAAACCAAGATTTGGTATAAATGCCCATAGACTAAATAATAACAAAGATATAACCAACTATCACACAGATGCAGATAGTAGCGCCTAATGATGATCTTGGTACTAGAGGTAACACTATCTAATGAGGTGTAAAAGTTGCAACACTACTTTGCATTATCATGCTAGTAGCATGACATGTCCTAGATGTAGACT
>AF_2010_repII_A001DRAFT_10000107_pt1 | contig 13658 bp, 13 predicted proteins | sample AmaForreplIIA001_FD_9190 | JGI IMG/M metagenome (IMG submission 9190)
GTGAACTACGTTTTGTGGCTACATATGCCTTAACAGCTCCTTTTCTTGCAGTCCTGGTTGTTTTGGGTGCCGCAACCGGAACCTGTTTGGCCGTATCTTCTGCAACCTGTATTGTTTGACCAGCTGTCTTTGCTGTTTCTTCAATAGCACGAGCAGTATCAGCCGCTACATGGCTGTCTCGAACTTCTTCAGCTGTATCCCTAATCTCTCTCGCTGTATCCCTCCCTGCAGTGGCAGCTTCCTGTACAGCCTCTCCCAGCTCTGTTATTGCTCCACTCTCGTGGAACTTCTTTACTGTGTCTCTTGCAGTTGTAGAAATCTCGCGTATATTCTTTGCCACTTCTTTAATTCTGCCTGCGACTTCCTCAGGAGTTATTATTCCTTCTTTTGGTACATCTCGTCGCTTTGAGGATCTCATTTATTGCTTCACCACCACATAATGTATTGTAAAAATCAGATGATGAAAATTAACTCCTATTCCTGTCATTATCATTCCTATACGTTAATAGGCCTGCAAACTATTTATTACTGATCAATGGTGCACGCTATGACGTTAGCAGGCTTAACAATGCGTATTATACTATGTTGGTTAGGTGACCTGACCTGATCCGAATAACCGACATTGCAAAGAAGATAAAGAATACAACTCGGGATGCTGAATCAAAAATAAAGAGAGAAGAAGAACATGCGGAAAGAAAGCCTAGCTCTGAATCACTTGACAAGACTAAAGTAAAAGTGAGAGATGCTTTAACTTAGCGGATATTAAATTCACTATTTGCCTTCAACGGCTAAAATGCCCTACATATTTTTCAATTTAGGTTTACGATCAGGCATTAGTATGATGCTTTGTGATCTCTCTATGGTTTTTTCTCGCTTTCGATAAATCGACAGATTCGTTGCCGCCTGCCTTTCAATTGTTCCTTAAAAAACGAACTTTAGAAAGGGCTGACCTACCTAGAATCGACCACGTGGCGTGAAAAAACAAAGCCGTTGAGCTTCAATCTTTTGAGAAACTCTGGTAATGAATCAAAATTCACAATATCTGTACAAGATAGTTTTGGGTTCAACCTATCATCAGATATGACACCAATGGAAACATCTGCTCGATTAAATGCCGCGTTGTCATTTTCGGAATCTCCTAGATACATTAATCCTTGATCCATAGTGTCTCTCACAAATGGAATCTTGGAGGTCACGTAATCATATGCCATCCCTTTATCGCAGTACGCCGCATAAAGATCCAAGAAAGGATGTGAGCTATACGTTTGGATATGTAGTTTAGGTGGCCCCGCCGATGAAGCTGCTTGATACTCTTTAACCAGCTGTTCTAAGGTTGGTTCCAGCTCCTTCTTGCTTGATTTCCAATCCTTCATATGCCTATAATCGAAGGTAATTCCCGCTATGAAGCGTCTGTCCGTGGTTAATTTTCTTTCTACTATCAGGTTATTCTTAAAACTCGAAGTGACATCTTCAGCTATCCTAGACAATAAATCCGAATTAGCTTGAAAGCCTCTCATATCATTTGGCATCAAGTGACATTTTTCAATACAATGAGAGCTATTACTATTACAATCATACAGGAAATGTTCTCTTTCACCTGTTCTTGCTCCAATCTTTTCGATCTTTTGTTTCCCCCTGTCATGGACTTTAAGGGTAACAGTTTCAATACCCATAATACATGAAAGAATTCTTGCGAATCTAGTCTTGGTATGAAGAAAATGGTAATCCTTACTTGATATAATACAGACCGGTATCTCCTGAGAAATATCCCAGAGTATTTGGTCCAAATCTGTCGGTATTGTGTTCCCTTGGCTTCTAACTTCCCTGGTTGGACATAATGTTCCATCATAGTCGGATATTATACCAGTTATATGAGTGCTCATACCAACTCTCCTTTAGTAACTGTGGGTTTCGTCTTGCTAAATGTTTCCATCAATAGGAGCAAGGAAGTGGTGGCCCATTATAAAATGCCCAATAGGAACGCTGCGAGCGTCTAATTCGTATTCATATCTATATGGTTCAATATGAATTACTATTGTGGTATAAGCCAACAGAAGATGGTCCAGATGAAATCGTCGAGCATCATCCTTTGGGCTCGATAGTTTAGTTTCGAACTACTTTGACTTTTGATTAGCTTAAGCTTTGATTACTTTGACTTATTATCTAGGGACGCACAAATGTTAATCATCATTTAATTTAGTAGCGAGTTTATTGTGTCAACTAGCACTGGAATTTCAACCGGTTTTCTCAGGAATGTCTCTTCATTGTATCGCTCAAATCCTTGTTCTTTTCTGATTTCCTCGTGGTACATCTCACCTGCAGTCAAAAAACAGATCTTTACCCTACTATCTGTCCTTGTTATTTTTTGGTATAACTGAAACCCATCAACGGTTGGCATCTTAATGTCCAAAATGACGAGATCATAAACTCCAGGTCTGAAATTCTTGTATGCTAATGTCGAGTCGTCGTAAGAGTCTGTCTTAAAGCCATTTTGTTCCAGGGCCATCCGCAGTGTTAAAGTCACGTCAGCTTCGTCATCTATTATAAGGATTCTTTTAATCATTATCGATCAATTCATGACGACTCTGCAAATTCGTATGAAATTTCCAACACATACGGTGATTGAATGGCAAGTAATTATATACTCAATGCTTGCGATCTTTTTCTCCGGTAGTCTAATATTTTTCGACATACACTACGAGTTATAGGACAATAGCGTTTGTAATTATGGGATATCTGATTCGGACAGGCATATTTGCTCCGTTATCGATCTCTCTTTCAGCAATTACTATCGCGAAATCAGATTAATTCCATGATGGTTCAGACCAACTTCATAGAGAGGAAGACCAAAAAGAATATGTCTCATGAGAAGCACATGGTGACGCAAATAATTTAGATTTAGTTTCCACCCGTTTAGGCGATGAACATACCGAATCATTTTTCACTCCAGAATCCAGATAACGTATTATCCAGCATGCCGTATAATAGATAATGATAATAAACAATGGTTGAAATGTCCAAAATAGAAATTCGCCGCTTTCTTATGCATGATACCTTCACAGGAAAACTTGCTACGATAAAAAAAATAGAAGTTCTCATGTAGTTCCAATTTGGTTTGTGGTGGATGACGGACATAGCACAAGTAGAGTAGGTGATATTATTTTTACTACTGGTAGTACATCAGTTAAGGCTAAAAATATTCACAGAGATAAGAGAGTAAGTATCTGCATAGACGATCAGAAACCGCCCTTCTCATTTGTAACAATATTCGGCACTGCTAAAATATGTCATTACAGACGAAAGGAAGTTCTAAAATGGGCCACTAAAATAGCGGGGAGGTATATGGGGAAAAGCAGTGCGAAAGCATTTGGTGAGAGAAATAGCGGCGAGGGTGAAGTACTTGTGAGAATAAAGCCCAAACGCATACTTGCAAAAAGAGATATCGCTTCTTGGGATTCATAAAGAAGCTCCTTTTAATTGATTAATGTCTTCTGATAAAGTCTTGGCGGTCGAAGGATTTCTTATAGTGTGGTGGATGACAAAACCGGGTTTGTGACCTGGGATCTGCGTAACATTGATACCACCAAGATTTCTAATAATGGCTGGACTTAAATAATATAATTTCAACAACATAGACCATTTCTACTTTTAGTTTAATAAAAGATATCGAAAGCTACAAAAACTATAATAGTAGGGGTGCCCATAATGAATAGGTTGGCGCCGAGGTCTCCTATACGAATAGAAATAACTTCATCAGCAGACAACATCTCTGTATTGGATAAAGACTTACATGAAATCCTAGAAGACGCATCTAGTTCCTGCGAATTCAATAGCTTTATTGACGATAGCGGGGAGACGCTGGTAAAAATAGAATGCATGGTTAACGAAGAAGAAAAAGAACGTGCTTGGGATCTACTGAGGTTTAAACATCGAAGAACATGCCATATATCATCTGAGCCAACTCATGATTTATTGAAACTATGACGATAGGAAGGCCTGATATTTTGGCTATCTAAATAGCTCTAGCCTCCTTTAACCGTGTGGCATAGTGTAGGATGACGGGACGCCCTTTTGCACCAATTCTCGATAATGGGGTTATCCAGTCATGAACTAATTCTTCCGAGTTATATAAAAATGGGTTAGTCGTTTACGTTCCTATGGTCTCGCCAATGACCTATACGAGCCTAGCCCCTAGATAGAGGTTGCTCCATTTAATTACACATATGATTTATCATAATTACTCCTTACTAAGTTAGATTAATATCCTAAAGCCACTGTGGTGGTGTTGAGGTAGCTAGCGGAAAGTAGATAAAAATGTACAAGTGGAGAATGAAAAAAGGAGTAATTCGTACCGAGCGATTGACGGACATGGAGGCTATCAAGTAAACAAATTGTTAAAAAGGATTCTTATGGCTCACGACGAGCCTGACATCAACGCATCGTTACCGGGAGACCTAGAGCAAAATGGATTCAAACTAATATGGGGTAGCAGATGGAAGTTAGTAATAATAAGTGGTTCTTGAAAAAAGGAGGTGTCCTATACGCAAAAGAATCTGCGCATTAGCAAAACCAACATTGTTATTCTATCCGTTATTGCATCAGTCGTATTAGGAATCTCTATCTTTGCGTATCAGTATTTGACTTCCACGTCTCACAGGATTGTTGACATCGCTTCGGAAGAAGTAAGATCAAACACCCGAATTGAAGCACATGACATTTCACAAATATTCACAAATAAATTACAAATTGTCGGTGCTCTTTTGCAAACTCTTTCTGAATCTCCTGCTATACATAATAATGAATACAAAAGAGCTGATATAGTCGTCGATACTAGGCAACACTCATCAAGTGACCTGACGGATTTCTATATGTGGCTAGATAAAAGCGGTAAAATAAATTGGATAAGCAATATAAACGAAAGTACATATAAAAAATACAAGGGAACGGATCTAAGTTATAGGCCATACTTTACCTTCCCAAGAGATACCCATTCAGTGTATTACAGTAATTTAATAGAATCAAATGATAAAGTTCCTAGACTATACATATCATATCCTGTCATCAATTCCACAGCTAGTTCAACAGGCGCAGGTCCCCATAGCGGAATATTCACAGGTGTAGTAGTTGCCTCAATCAGACTCGAAACCATAGGCAACTTCCTGAAAAATCAATTATTTCCACAATTTAATAGTACTATTGGACTGCTCGACAGAAATGGAATAATTCTNTACGCTACNGGCGCTGAACAGTATGTGGGCCAAAATGTTTTTGGCANTAAATTTCAATCTACACTTTCGTCTTTGTTACANCCTCCTGATTCGAAGAACCTCTTAAATGGCTTGATTGGCAAGTCATTGCAGGGGAATACCGGATCAGGAGATATTTTGATTAACGGCAAAATGAATACGATCGCATATCAGCCGGTTGTAGCTAATGGGAAACCCTTTCTGATTTTGTATATTACTGCGCAACATAACGTTGCAAGTGATGTAAGTGCATTAATTGGACAGCAGCAATATTTCACCATATTGGTAGTAACAATAATAGGGTTAGTAGCACTTATTGTTGCGTTTCTAGTTTTTTCATGGAATAAGAGGTTGGAGACCATTGTGAAGGCTAGAACACGAGAGCTAAATATAGCAAATGATACTTTGGCAGAGTCAAACAAACAGCTTGCACGAGCTAACGAGCAGCTAAAAATACATGATAAAATGCAAAACGAATTTATCAATATAGCTAGCCACGAAATGAAGACGCCTACTCAAGCGATTCTTGGATATTCTAAGCTGATAGAGCGGCATCCTGATAAAAGTAATGAAATGATGCAGGCGATATCTAGGAACGCAACAAGGCTTCAAAGGTTAACCAGCGACATACTTGATGTTTCTAGAATTGAGAGCCGAGCGTTAAGACTTAATCTAGAACGGTTCGATCTCAATCAAGTAATTTCAGACGCAGTAGAAGACTACAGAAACGGGATTGACAAATCCAATAGTGATGTTAAATTATTTCATGAAGGAAAGAACATTAGTCTTCAAGTTGAAGCGGATAAAAACCGATTGGCTCAGGTTATTTCTAACCTCCTAAGTAACGCCGTGAAGTTCACTAAGGAAGGTAGCATAAGAATTAAAGCAGAAAAAGATGATGGCAAGGCCCTAGTTTCTGTGAAAGATACAGGTCAAGGCATTGACGCTGAGATACGGCCTAGGCTGTTTACGAAATTTGTGGCAAAATCTGATACTGGTACTGGTACTGGACTAGGGTTGTTCATTTCCAAGAGCATTATTGAAGCTCACGGAGGCAAAATCTGGGCTGAGAATAATGAAAGTTATGATGGAAAGATGGGAGGAGCTACTTTTACATTTATTATACCTTTGAGTGTCCCCAAAGAACCAATGTAGCTGAGTGAGAGCACTGTGATCAGCAACGATAACGATAATAATGATGATAACGGCAAAAATCAGACAACAAAAATAACAGAATACTATTAGTAGACGATGAACATGATATAACGACACTGTTTACTCTGGGCCTTGAGGATAGCGGTTTCAAAGTGAATGCTTTCAATGACCCTTTACAAGCGCTCTCAGGTTTCAAAGTTGGTTCATATGATCTTGCACTTATAGACTTTAAGATGCCAAAACTGAACGGCTTCGAGCTATATCGAGAGATAAGGAAGATAGATGGCAAAATCAAGGTGTGCTTTGTCACAGCTTTTGAAATATATCATGATGAGCTCAAGAAGAAATTTCAGAGCAATTTGAATGCATCCTCGCAGCATAAACAAGAAGAGTTAGACGTGAAGTGCTTTATTCAAAAGCCTATTGAAATAGACGAGCTAGTAAGACGAATAAGGGAAGAATTGAATTCATGACAACCACAATATTACTTGTAGACAACGATCCTGGTAACATTTCTGTGCTGAGCATGGGTCTCCAAGATGAAGGATTCAGGGTTGATGCATATAGTGACTCAAATTTTAAGCCAAATTTCTATTCTTTGTCTATACTTGATATTAATAAGTCCAATATGAATGGTTATGAGTTCTACAGAGCGATAAAGAAGATAGACACAAAGATCAAGATATGTTTTCTGACTGTCAATACCTGCAGATGTTAAGGGTAGGGGTCTTTTTTCAGTAAATGTCCTAAAAAACGGCACGGGATTGCCAGAAAATAGTTAGCGGCACGAAAAAGTACTCCATTAGATTTAGGGTGGCGCCACAAAAAAGTGGAAATAGTTTACACTCTTAGGGCCCTTTGCTTGAGCTCGTGGTGGTACTTGGCAAGCTGCTGCTCGAGCTGTGATGACTATGAGTGTGGCCATGGCTGCTGGAAATGCCTGCATGGTGTGTTGACCCTGAACCGGAATGAGTATTACTACTGCTACTAGTAGTGTCCCCGGTAGTCAAAAGAGGTGTAACAGGACTGCCTGAGAAAGCCTGTGAGTAGCAATTTAGTACCTCGCTCTGAGTAAGCGGGCCCGAGCCATTGGCTGCTGTAGATTCACATGCAATTAGATCATTCAAGTTCGCCTTATCTGCGAATTTTGGCGACTTGTTGATACTGCTGTCACTACCACTGCCAGTACCGCCAGCACTGGAGCTACTTGCGCTATCAAAGTTTTTGGAACTATGATGAGTCTTTGCAGCCGACACCGGAGAGATGAAGGCGTTCCATGTCAGTAACGTTAATGCTGTTGTCGCTACTACTATTGCTAGAATAGCAATTGTAGTCCGTTTTCTCGTATTCGTGTACATCCGTTCGTCTTAGCTTGGCTATCCTTTATACGAACTTGGTCCAACTTCACAGTAACCGAACTTGTAGATATTTTATAATTGCTTTTTCATGAATGATTGTAACAAATGTTAGGTTCTTATTTCTTGTCGAACAGGATTTGGATCAGCAAAAGTTTTTCTCACAAAGTGTTCCACATATATATATAGAGAATCTGACTAGGCTATTCCTGTGACATGATCCACCTCCGTGAGAGGTCTCCATTTTTCGTACCCTGGGTGTGGTAGCTTGCGACGGGTCATTCGGTTCCTGAAGTGTTTGCCGGTTAGTAATCTAATCCACAACAACACTTGTTCGTGATACTAACACGGATTATAAGCATGGAGTACAAAAAAACAAACAAATACTTCATTAATGCCTAGATTTCAATAAGGTCTTCCATTTTCTGTTCTACCTCAACCAACAGGACGATGGCCAAACAATTGTTCCACTTCTATAGCAAATCCCACATGAGCACAATGGTCGTCTTGACAATATCTGCAAAACGGAACTCCTTTTTTTACTCCCACCTCTAACTGTTTCTGGATATGCTTGTCATAAAGTATTGTATGTATATCATTCAAAAACTTCAATAATACTATAGGATTCTCTCCAGCTAGATATTTCTTATCCTATGAATTCAACCAGTGAATAGAGGCGGACGTTCCTTCTTCTAACGTTTTGCATTTACTAATATGTCCTGCAATACCACTAGCGTTTCAACATGCGTGACGACAACCAGTTTCTTGACCAAGGTCATTGGACGGTTCCCTTTTTGGATTATTTTCCATTATTTGATCTTACTTTTGATTGCATCCCAATACGAATGTCTATCTGTCTCTTATTACTAGATTATAGCTACTTCAAATAATTCGTCTAGTTCTACAAGCATTACAAAAGGGGCCAGAGCATGGGACTATATTAAAAAATATGCAAGAGGAGCTAATTTTTTAAGCATAGGTATTATTTTCTTGCTTATAGTTGTAATGATTGACTAGGTTCCAACCCTTTTCATTTTTGACCCGCATCGAGGACACGCAAGCTGATTGTGCTGTGTTTCACAGCTCATGCAGTAATATTTCACTTTTCCGCTACCAATACCCGGATTTAAGATCCCAAGTCCTTTTCCCGCGCCTATCCTTCTTATCATTATCTTTCTCAAATACGTCGAAAGTAAAATGAATACTGATATTATGACTACCAGAGATACGGGAAAAGGCAAGATGATTGAAATTGCAAGGCTGATTCCTAAAGATATTCCAATCCATATCAGTTGATTAACAAAAAACTGTCTGTTATCGATACTCATAACTACTTCTCCTAAGACAATTCGGTGTATATAATTTATTAAAGTAATAGAAAAAGGTGTTGGACTGCAATACCAACACATTACCGCTGGCTGAACAACTATTGTCCAGCAACTTGAGCGAGTCTGTTGAGTGCTTGTTCTGTCACTTTCGTGAAGCCATCTTTTGTAAACCCTTTTCTCTCTGGTTGTTACAGATGCTTTAGTTCGAACAGAAGCTGGCTTATCCTGTCCATCTACGCAGTAATTGCTGCGGCGGCAGTACACTAAGGCTCGATCCCGCTACTGCTACGGTTACGATTTTGTGGTACGTTTCTCTGAAAGTGCTCCGTGTTTCTCAAAGTACCAGCATTATTAAGGCAATTGCCTTATCAAAAAATTCCATCAAACTTATGTATTACTAGAACTAGATCCTATCTTCGCCCTCGTTAAAGATTCTTTATGTCAATTAGCCACCGTTTTGTTTTTAGTTATTGTATAAGGAGCTTGAATTTCTCTAATGCTCAAATCTTTAAAGTCCCATATCATGTTATCAGACCTGAACGTAGCTATGGGGCCAGCATTGAAAATTATATAATCTTTTGACCTTCCACAATTTGCGCTGTAGAACAAGTCATCTGGGGCAATGGCATACCAGCCACCATTATCCACGAGGTCTGCTACCTTTTTCCAGTGATTAGTTGCACCGTCATCCAGATATGTTTGTAGTCTCACAGCTGTGTTGTTATCTATATTAAACATTATGACCTTAAAGCCAATCCACCTACCAAGGATAGGATGAGTCACATTGGCATCGCCCCTAAAGTCTGTGTATCCACCAGTATGCCATATCTCTTTTTGCCAATACACGCTGCCGTCGGTCCTTAACCCACCATGATAGGCTACGCCTTGACAGGGACTGGAGCTAATATGAAGGCGACCTCTCGCGTACCAGTCCAAGGCAGCATTACTAGAATTAGCAGATACAACTTTAACATATCCTGTTATTTCTACATTCCTCCATGACTGGGATTGATTACTGTCCGATGTATTGACATTCATTCGGACAGAAAAGTCATACTTACCTGTTTTTCTTACACCATATAGTTGATATGAACCATCGGGTTGTCTTATTATCTGGCCGTTAGATGAAGTCGCATTTGCTAGAGAGGAATTTGATGACTTTTCAGTTCCGCCCGACAGAGTGAAATCTTTGTCACTTAGCGGGGAACTCATGTTGATATACCATTCCCGTCCTGATAATGCGGTAGGATAGATTTCAGTGATACCAAATTTATCAACATTAGCTTTATGAGAAGAGGGCGTTTGTGCTGCGGCGGTTGCTGCTTGTACGGCGGCGGTCTGGGGTAATAAGGTACTTGATACCAGCAACAGCAAAAGAGAAGAGAAATTAACATGTATCATTGCATTGTTCCTCGCTTGATCTGATAATTACTTACGGCCTATACTATATATGAATCCCTGGATTCTTATATAGTATATTTAGTAGACTCCATTTCTAGTGGTAAAACAGGTTTAAGTTAAATAACCTTTTCAATGACAGTTCGGATACTTTCCAAATTTTCTGGTAGCACTGAAGGATGAACAGGAAGCGATAGCACATTTTCACTTGCCAGATGGGTGTTCTTAAGATCGTTTGTTGCAGGATGCCTCATATTCTGATAGTATGGCGTTTTGTCTACGGGTGGATTATAATACACCGTAGCTCCAATGTCGTTTTTTACAAGCATACGTTGCGCCTCATCTCGAAGTTGGCCGTTTTGAAATGAAACTGTATACAAGTACCAATTGAATCTTTTATTCCCGTTCTCTTGTGGCAGCCTTATTCTAGTCTTATCTCCTGATAAAGGAAGAAGCAATGATGTCAAAAGCTCTGCGTTCTTTTTCCGAGCATCTAGTAGTTTATGCAATTTAGTCATTTGGACCTTGGCTAAAGCTGCACTTAACTCTGGTAGCCTTAGGTTGAGACCTAGAACGCGTGTATCATATCCATCTACCATCCCGTGATTTCTAATCATCTTCAGACTATCTGCCAGGTCATCGTCATCTGTCGCCACTGCGCCTCCCTCACCAGAAGTTAGCACCTTGCTTGCGTAAAAACTAAAACAGCTCATCTGTCCCATCGTTCCCGTTTGCACTCCTTTGTACAGAGAACCCAGCGACTGACAGGCATCTTCAATGATAGTTATCGAGTTAGCTGAAGCGATCTCAGAAATTTCATCCATATCGGCAGGATGACCGTAAATATGGACCGGAATGATACCTTTTGATTTATTTGTTATCTTTTCTTTCAGATCTGTTGTGTCAATAGTATAGTCTTCTGTGTTTATGTCTACAAACACAGGCCTTCCACCAGATGCAATTATAGCATTTGCTGTAGCAACAAATGTGAAGGAAGGAAGAAGCACCTCATCACCAGGGGAAATCCCGTTAGCGAGCAGCGCGCAATGCAATGCGGCAGTACCAGAATTGACAGCAATCACATTTTTGATTTTTAAATAGTCCTTCAAAAGGCGTTCGAGATCTTGAACTCGCTTCCCGCCGTCTTTGGCAGCTGAAGTTAATGCCTTCTCATCCAAAACCTTTAGTACTTCACGCCTCTCTTCGTCTCCGATCGACGGCTGGTTTATTGGGATCATATACTATCGTATGGAAACCGGTCTGGCATAAAGCTAACGCTGAACACAGAGATGCAAGGATAAGAGCTAAAAAGATTAGAAAAAGGTCTTTCTCTGTTTCGTTCACAAATACTGAACACACAAAGTTATTTTTGGTAGATTCGTTGAGTAACAAAAAGGCGATTATAAATGGAGCTAGCAGATTAGAAATGATAGACCTATCACGTGATTACTGGCGTCTATATCTCTGTTGATAAATGCACATGCAAATTACGGACTTGTAAATGATGGTATTAATGACAAAAAGTCTGGAAAATACTTGGGGTTGGGGCTCGATTCTTCATTTTCGATCTTCGTATTAGCGCAGCCGCTCTATACTGGTACAATAGATATTATGTCGCAAGAGAGCTTGCGAATAATAAGAGTACAGGATTATAGTTTTAGCAGTTGGGAATTTTTCCGCGAGGTAATGCCCTCCATATCGGAAGCGACCTACCTGTGCGTTAGCCATCACAAAATACGCGCGTGTAGACTTCGGAATCTTCCTGGATGATCGTATTCCTCGAAGATACAGGAGTACAACTAAAATCGAGTAGGTATCCCTCCAAAACTAGTTGGCCTAATACCTTCCCAGAATTATTCGAATGTAAAGGTCGTATTCAATCCTAATAGGCTAAACTCGTCGTCTTTTGGTATCGCTCCAGCCCCTCTACGCGTACAGGTACCAAGCAGTGCTCAGATTGGTCAATATGCGATACCGATACTTGTGAATATTTCTCAAGGCTCACTTTTTCCATCTAAAATCATCCAGCAGAGTAACTTCAACGTAACCGTTCCCTCTCAAGGATACTCGACCTTCAAAGCGAATTTAACTATATCTGTGGTGAAGGCACCTGGTATCGATCAACGGATAAAAGAATTCTGGGAGACATATGGATCCTTGATATCTTTGGTTGGAGCAGGGTTTGCTGGTGGAGCTTCCACGATCGTGTTTGAGCATTTAAAAAACCGAAAGAAAGAAAAACAAAAATGAAATGATTTAAATTTGAACTTTCTGTATAGCCAAAATTTGCTCACTGATACTGTCCACCAAAACTTGTATTGTAGATTCAGATACAATACGATAATATTATCACATATAACGACATCACTAATAATATCATGGCTTGCCTCAAAGAACCGTTACCAGCCGCATTAACATGCCTTGTGACGAGGACTTTCCTAATTACTTTTTTACTTATATTGACACAACTTGCATCTGCATACGCCGCCTCACCTTCTATTTTGTCGAATAATCGCAATGTAGAACAAGAGATGGGTAATTGTTGTGTTCCTATACTCTTGGCCCCGATATCAACTTCTGGGAACAATTTGTACATAGTGTGGACTAACAATGATACAGGGCATTGGAGTGTCTTCTTTGCAAAGAGTGCAGATGGTGGAAAGACGTTTAGGACAAGTATGCTAACCGTTCCTATTGCAGCTGGACATGTTGTGAATCAAAATGCAGAGATTGCTTCCTCGGGGAGCAGTGTGTTTGTTACGTGGTGGACGAATAAGACAGGGACGTTCGAGCCGGTATTTAGGGCAAGCATTGACAACGGAAATACTTTTGAAAAAACAATTAGGTTAAACAGCACATCTGTCCCATGAACACGTTAGTGCGATCAAGTCTACTTGAATGAATCAATTGTGTAATGCACAATTAGTTTTACTAGATTCAAGTACGTGAACCAGATGACGATCAGACTATATTGATCGCAGACGACTGTGGCACTAATGCCAGACCTTTCTCTTACTATTTTCCCAAGGCAAGGCTAGCTATCGTCGGTAGGACGGTTATGGATCGGATCGTAAGATTCTTTGCAAAGTTTTCCAAAATTACCGAATATATCGTCTTGTGCGGATTCGATAGGTCTTTGAAACAACTGGTTAATTATTTTGAAGTCAAAGAGAGGA
>AF_2010_repII_A001DRAFT_10000108_pt1 | contig 13578 bp, 9 predicted proteins | sample AmaForreplIIA001_FD_9190 | JGI IMG/M metagenome (IMG submission 9190)
TTGTAGTACAAGTGCGTTAGGCTCTGTCACGGTCCAACTATAAGTCGAGGGTTACTTCTGGATCATTTTTAATACTGGAAGAAGGAACTATCAGTATATGAAAACAAAGTCGCTGGCAGACATTGATTTCACAAAACGGAACGGTCTGATACCGGTTGTACTTCAGGACAGAAAGACAAAGGACATCCTCATGCTTGCCTACTCGACTAGAGAAGCCCTAAACAATACTCTACGAACCGGAAATGCCTGGTTTTGGAGCACCTCGCGCAAGAAATTATGGCTGAAAGGCGAAGAGTCAGGAAATATACAGCCTGTCAAAGAAATACTTGTGGATTGTGATTGCGACGCACTATTGTATTTGGTTGATTCTGAAAAACCTGCGTGTCATACTGGAAATCATTCATGTTTTCATAGTAGACTGGAGAATGGAAAAAATCCAGCGAGTCTCTACAAATGTTAATAAGATTTGAGACAAAAATAAGTTAAGATCAAAATTAAGTATGAAATTAGGATTTATTAGGAATGATTATTTTTTTCAAAAAATATAGTAATACTAAAATTGTGCTCAGCCAAACTTATCTACTACACTCAGAGATAGCAATCAAAACATGGGCAATATACGATCGCTAGAATGTAGAGAATGCAGGAGCGAATATGAAGCTGGATTTAGGTATATATGTGAAGAATGCTTCGGGCCACTGGATGTGGTTTACGAGTTCCCATCGGGGATAAGAAAAGACACTTTTGCATCAAGAGAGAAAAATTACTGGCGCTATTTTGAACTACTACCTATCGCAGATAAAGACAGTATTGTGAGTTTAAGTGCAGGTCTTACTCCTCTACAACGAGCTGATAGGCTTGGAACAGAAATAGGACACATGAAGAACTTATTTATCAAGAATGATTCTGTAAATCCAACATTTTCGTTCAAGGATAGACCAGCTGGAGTAGCTGTTTCGAGGGCAAATGAGACTAAATTAAAAGCAGTAGGCTGCGCGTCTACCGGTAACCTAGCGTCTGCAACTGCTGCTCATGCTGCGAAGGCTGGGCTGCCTTGCTACATCTTTGCTCCCTCTGATATCGAAAAGATTAAGATCGCGCAAGCACTAGCATACGGTGCTGAATATGTAGCAGTAGATGGAACTTATGATGATGCCAACAGGGTTGCATCAGTAATCGGCGANTCAAGGGGNATTGGCATAGTCAANATAAACATGAGACCATATTATGTTGAAGGTTCAAAGACCCTCGCTTACGAAGTTGCTGAACAGATGGATTGGGAGGTCCCAGACAACTTAATAATTCCTGTTGGAAGCGGAGCGATGTTAAATGCTATTTGCAAGGGATTTGAAGAGTTACACAAGCTCGGGTTAATTGAAAGTGTCGCAAATCTAAGAATCACGGCTGCTCAGCCACATGGCTGCGCTCCAATAGTTCATGCCTTCAAGCAAAAAAGTAATGAAGTAATACCAGTTGAGAAACCTGAAACAATTGCAAAAAGTCTTGCGATAGGCGACCCTGGAGACGGATTGTATGTCCTCAGAAGATTAATGCAGTATAACGGAATCGCAGAAGAGGCTACCAATGACGAAATTATCGATGCCATAGTATTGCTGGCTCGGACGGAAGGCGTATTCACGGAACCTGCCGGTGGAGTATCAGTAGCAGTACTTCAAAAGCTTGTTGAAGAAGGGAAAATCGATAGAGATGAAAAAGTGGTTTGCTATGTCACAGGAAATGGCCTCAAAGCTGCGGAAGCGATCTCAGCGGTGCTCCCAAAACTTAGCGTAGTAAAGCCCGACGTGCAAACAGTTTCAGCAATGATCAGGTAACTATATAGTGAACCTGAAATGCTGAATATAAACACTTAAAATGGCTTTTATTGAGTTCGTCGTCCCGTCAGTACTCAATAAGGGAACGGGAGAGAAGAAAATTTCGCTAGAAGCTCGTGACTTACGCGAAGCATTCGCGAGGGTCTCTGATACACTCGGAGAGGATTTTAAACGTAGGGTTCTTGATTTGAACGGTAAGCCTCGTGCTCTAATAAATATTTACATTAATGGCAGGAACATGCGGTTCAGCAGTGAAGGTATGTCGACATTACTCAAAGATGGGGATTCCCTGTACATATTGCCTGCAGTAGCTGGAGGTGCGGAGATGACCAGTGAAGATATGCAGCGATATTCAAGACAAATAATGCTCGAAGAAATTGGATTCGGCGGAATGGAAAGACTGCGAGTTGCTAAAGTGTGCGTCGTCGGGGTCGGAGGGATAGGAAATCCTGTCGTGATGCAATTATCAGCAATGGGAATTGGCAAACTGAGAATAGTCGATCGGGATGTTGTAGAGATTTCAAACTTACATAGACAACATCTCTACAATGAAGAGGATATTGGAAAAGTAAAGGTTGAAGTGGCTGCGGAGCGCCTGAAAAAAATGAACCCTGATGTCGAAATCGAGGCTATACCGCTTTCGATCACGAAATATACTGCGGAAAGCATTGTTAAGGGAATGGATATTATAATTGATGCGCTCGATAGTGTTGAAGCAAGATATTCCATAAATGATGCTTGTATCAAGTATAATATTCCCTGATCTACGTCAGGAGCACTGGGAATGTTAGGGTCAGTCTGTACTATTTTGCCGAATCAATCTGCATGCTTACGTTGTATATTCCCCGCCTTGGCCGAAGAAGATATGCCTACATGTAGTACGGAAGGAGTTCACCCTGCGATACTTTATTTAGTATCGGGCATTCAGGTCTCTGAGGCAATCAAGATCCTCACAGGCGAACAACCTAGACTTGTAAACAAGTTGCTGTACATAGATCTGACTGAACTATCACTTGAGAAGATCCAGGTGGTTAGACATGAGGAGTGCACTTCTTGCGGACCAAGAAAAGAGACTAAGAAAGAGGGTGTTGCATTTCGAGAGGATCAGTTGATAATCGAAGAGATTTGTGGAAGAGAGCGAGGAAGGAGGACGTACACCGTTACGCCGCCGTCCAAACTATCTAAGCCAATCGATGTAGCTGAGATAGTGAACAATGCCAAGCTGCTGGGCTATCATGTCAAAATCAGAGGCAGGTTTGGTATAACTGCAACAAGTACCCAATCTGACAGGTTATCTATCAGTTTTCTCATAAGTGGTGCTGCGACAATAGTCGGCGCAAAAGACCAAGAAGACGCTTTGTATATTTATAGAGCCTTTGCGAAAAAGTTGAAATGATTTCAAACCAATGAATCTACCCTTCGATGATCCTAATACTAATAGGTAAGAAATCCGTCTTCAACTGTCAGACAACTTCGGGGATCGTAAGGATAGAAAATTGCATCTCAACATGAAGCCGCAAGAAATGCAGCTCATGGAATATATATTCTTGTTCTCCTTGAAACTTTTCAAGCTTGTTCAAGCTTGTTCGAGTTTACTAAGGAAACATTTTATGGGATTTTCAAATTGTCTGATCAATTCCAAATTCATCACGTTCACCATTGTTTACCGGCGATGTCTCGTATGTGGTAATATATGTATTGTTGAGCATATCCTGAATATTTGCCAAAATAATTCCTCATACAGGCTGAAAGAATCTCGTACCGAGTCTGGGATATCTTCTCAGTCACTTTAGATCCGTGCCCATTTCTATCTAAGAGCCAAGAATAGTATCGTGAAAGGGCTTTCAAGATCCAAACGTCTATTGGGAAGGCATCGACCTTCTCCATCGAGAATAATAATATGCAATCAGCGACCTTGTTGCCGATACCGTAAACTTTCGTTAGTTCTGTTCTCGATTCACTATAGCCAAGACGAACTAAATGCTCAAGATCGAGGTTCCCTGAGATGATATCTTCTGCAACAGCTTTAATTGCCTTCGCTCGATATCCGACACCGCAGGAAGTCAACTCGTTAATCGTCGCCTTATTGAAACGGTCGGCAGAAGGGAAGGTATGAAATTCCTTCCCGTCAAATTCTATCTTATCACCAAATTTCTTTGAAAGATTCTTAAGCATTCTACGAATCATCGATATATTGCTATTGCTAGCACAGATGAAAGAAAAAATGCACTGATGCGGATCCTGTCGCATCAAGCGCAGCCCTGGATATTTTCTTATGGCCTTATACAGCAGACTGTCGCTTGAAAGAGCCGATATGATTTTTTCCATATCGTCGTCAAGTCTGAAAATTCTTTCCTCCCATCCCGGTATTTCAGGATATGAACAAAATTGGATCCCATCATCAGAGTTATTGTAAATGTCTCCACCATGATTTTTAGTTGGAGCATAAAATTTCAGTATATGATCTGCATATATCCCATACCAAGAGCTACCTATCTGTTCCCAAAGAAATGTTTGACCACTATTCACGGTAATGTGAGGGTTAATAAAACATTCACCGCAAGGTGAATAAGGCTGAAACGACATTGCTCCGATAGGATTTATCGTCAACCTTATTGAACTTTTTTTTCTTTTTCTTCACTTATTTTGAGTAAGTCTTTATTTAAATTTTCGATTATGTTTGGGATTTCTTTTGCGGCGCAGGAAAAACACATCTGCTGCAAAGATAAGGGATAGACAAAGTATCTCTGATTTAGTGTTATTACGTTCTTACATGATACACATTTCTTAATCTTGTATGGATCACTATTTTTGATTATCAAATTCTGATAGGCAAATCAAGTAATATAGCAATATAATCCCTGCCTCTCAATCGCTGCCGTAGACCAAATGACTAGTCTGACGAACTGAGATGTGAGGACATTATATAGTAATCATCGTTCCCTAAGCCGGAAATTAACTATGGTACGAAAAGGATTGCAAGAATCAGAGACTCTCTCTATGTGTTATGTAATGCAGTAATTGGGTCGATAATTGCTTATAGCATGGGCTCAACATGTACGCGTGGTTTGAATGCGTCGAATGCTTTGAATTGGCCTAAACCATTGACAAAGTAGTTACAGTAAATGTAGGCGCGCTTTCCTGACGTCTGGTGGTGGCGTCATGGCGACTGGATATGTCAATCACGGGCATAGCGTTAACTCATATTCTGAAAACTTCTCCGGCTTCCGGAGCTTTGGACTCAAATCCATATTTTGTTTTGATTTCCTCTGCAAACTTAGTGCACGAAGGCCCGTCTCCGTGGACCGTAAGCACCTTTGGGTTGCCTCTTATTTTTTCTAGAATTTCAAATAATTCCGTTCTGCTATTGTGTCCTGAAAATTCGAGTCGTTTCACATCAGCGAGGCATTTTCTCGTTCTACCATCGAAGGTGACTTCCTTCCTCTCTACCAGTGTCCTACCCGGTGTGCCTTCACCCTGGTATGAAACGATTGCGATGCCGTTCTTCTCACTCCTAGCGATTTCTTGGAGGTAGAATATAGCTGAACCTCCAACGAGCATCCCAGCGGGAGATATAATAACGCAGGGTTCCTTGACAACAGCCTTTCGTCTATTCCATCCACTTATCCATTCTGCCTCAGTTATTGCTCGCTTGAACATCTCGGCATCTTTGAGGAAGGTGGGGTGTCTCATCATGATTTGATTTGCTTTTAGTGCCATTCCATCCATTACAACCTTATGTCGAAAATGATGAGATTTTAGCACCGACGCAATTTCCTGCGCCCTCTCAACAGAGAAGGCGGGGATAAACAAAGTTCCCTTTCTCTCGAGTACCTCGTAGGCGAACTCCAATAGCTCCGTTTCAGCCTGCTCTCGTGGTACTTGCTCAGTCTGAGAATAAGTACTCTCTATTATCATCAGATCAACCTCGCCAAAGTCCAGATCGGCTGGTCTGAGTAACTTTGAACCTCTTGTATTAATGTCCCCAGTATAGAATATTCGTTTACGGTCATGTTCTACAATGATTGATGCTCCCCCCAACACGTGGCCAGATTCATGTAAAGTTACTTTGACATCGTTTATAGCACGCATTTCCCTATACTGCAAGGCTGTGGAGTGGTTCATCATTGTTAAAATATCGATATATTCGAAGGGCAAGTAGAACCCTGATATTTTTATCAAATCTTCTATTAATAATTGCGATAGCTCAAAAGTAGGAAGGGTTCCGAACGCTTGCACAGGTACTGACTCTGACAAGAATAAGGACGGGACAAACCCAGAGTGATCTAGATGTGCATGCGTAATCACAACTGCATTAACATCTTTTGGTCTAACATGCATAGGAAAGATCGGTTGCCTTTTCAGTAGTATACCATAGTCCATCAAGATGTTTGTACCATCAGCACCTACAAGGAACGCCGAACGACCTACTTCTTTTGCGGCGCCCAGAACAGATACTTTCACTTTTGATCTTAATTTAATCTAGAAGGACTTGTTTTAAGTCTTTCACAATAACACTTGAATGTTTATCTGCCGCAGCCGAATCGATAATAAAATTATTACAATGCTTAGCCTAATGACGATAAAAACATTAATAGTGTTTATTGCTACGGATAGCAAGCATTGGGAAAGGAACAACTCACCTCCCTCTTTTCATCAGACCCTGATAGATATTACAGGGTGTCTTTATTTGATGAGTTAGGCTTCAAACGATACAAATGTGATATCTGCAGCAAGTTCTTTTGGAGCTTGGCGGAAAGGCTGGTGTGTCCTGACCACGAGTATTACGATTTTATAGGTAACCCTCCAACTAACAAACGTCTCGATTACATTAATGCTTGGAGGGAAATAGAGAAGTACTTCCGAACCAACGCACATGTCTGCAGATGGCGAGATGATTTGTTTTTTACAATTGCATCTATTGTGGACTTCCAAAGAGTAATTGGAAACAAGGTAGTTTTTGAGCTACCAGAAAATCCCCTCGTTATTCCACAAATTTGCTTGCGGTTTAACGATATTGAAAATGTCGGCCTAAGCGGAAGACATTACACAAGCTTTTGCATGATTGGGCAAGTTAGCAACGCAGATGCGCCTGGTGGTTATTGGAAAGATAGGTGTATTGAATTAGACTTTGGGATGCTCACCGACGGGCTCGGCATAAAAAAAGATGAGATTACCTTTGTGGAAGATGTGTGGATGGGGCAGGGGCTTTCGGTTACTCTTTGGAGTATTTTGTACGTGGACTTGAATTAGGCAATGCAGTTTTTACCGAGTATGAGGGGAATGAGAACAACTATAGATCAATGTCCAATAGGATTATTGACATGGGAGCGGGACTTGAACGGTTTTCTTGGATAACNACGGGGACACCGACAAGTTATGAATGTTCCTTTGGCCCGGTTGTTGAAAAGTTGGTTGCCGCCTCCGGAACTNCTGAAAATCAAGAAATTCTATCGAACTATTTTTCAGCAGTTTCAACAAGACTTGAGAATATGGGTGGCGACATTCAAGCNTTGAAGACCATCATAGCTAAGGAATTACGCGTATCCCGTGACTTGCTTGTAAAAATGACTACTCCTTATGAGGCAATTTACACGATCGCAGATCACACTCGTACCTTGCTATTTGCCATCTCTGATGGTGCAATCCCCTCAAACGTTGGAGGTGGCTATAATCTCAGAGTGATTCTACGCAGGGTGCTTTCAATTTTGGAAAGATGGAATTGGAATTTAAAAATTGAGGATATAGCTGATATGCATATCGACTACTTAAAGCGTATGTATCCGGAACTAGAGGAACATAGAGAGGATGTGAAGACAATTCTTCAGATTGAATCTAGTAGATATATGGGAGCCAGAGAAAGAATGGAAACGATTGTTCAGTCAATTAAAAGCACTGGCAAGTACTTGACCGTGGACGAGCTTATCCGACTTTATGAATCTGATGGGGTTACGCCGGACTTTTTGGTCGATGTAGGAGCATTGAACAATATCCCCTCTGCCTTCTATACTAGACTTTCTGAACTTCATACGAATCAAATAGCACCAGCGCAAGCTCAAAAGCCAATATACGACCTAGATGGTCTCCCGCCAACTAGGTTATTATACTACGAAGACAGCTCTACAAGGGTATTTACAGCAAAGGTTCTAAAGGTAATAAACGACAAATTAGTCATCCTGGATCAAACTGCCTTCTACCCCCGTGGCGGCGGACAAGAGCCAGACACAGGAGAACTTGATGGAGGAAAAGTACTTGAAGTCGTGAAACATGCCGACATTGTGGTACACAAGCTAAGTGATGCAAGTAATATGGAAGAAGGCAAAACCGTGCTTGGAACGGTAAATGACCGGAGGAGAGAATTAATTTCTAAACACCATACAGCAACGCACGTTCTTAACTCCTCAGCCAGGGTCAACCTTGGCTCTTGGGTGTGGCAGAATTCTGCGTACAAGGAGGAAAACTATGCCCGACTAGATATTACTCACCATTCCTCCCTTACTGGGGAGCAAATGGAAAGAATCGAAAAAACCGCCAACGGTGTAATTAGACAGAATTTACCGATCAGAGTCAAGATCTACGATCGGGTTGATGCTGAACGAAATTTCAGCTTTAGGATTTATCAGGGCGGCGCGGCCCCGACTGCTAACATCAGAATAGTAAATATCGAAAATTGGGATATCGAGGCATGTGGCGGAACGCATATGACGACAACCGGTCAAATAGGACTTATAAAAATCACAAAGTCTGAGAGAATACAGGACGGCATTGTTAGATTAGAGTTTGTGGCAGGCGAAGCCGCAATGAAATATGTCCAGAACCAAGAAAACCAGCTTGCCACGATTGCCCAGTTTTTAGGCTCTAGCAAAGAGAAGGTTGTAGAATCCTTTCTAAAGAGCATGGATGAGGCAGAAGCGGTAAAAAAGAGCGCAAAAATTCTTCTTAGGAAAGTCACTCCCTCAGTAGCAAGATCAATCTCTGAGGAAGCAAGACCACTCTGCCCGCTGGTATCAAGCTATATCATGTATTAGATGACGAGCTCGATGAAGAATATCATATCTCTGTGGGGGAGAAGTCCATTGAGATGAATCCTAACCTGATTTACGTGGCATTGATATCGAAAGGTGACGGAGTACGCGTAGTTGTATTTGTTGGTGAGAAAGCACGAGACAAAGTAAAGGCCGGCAGTATAGCAAAGCACGTTTCAGTTCAGTTAGGAGGTTCTGGTGGAGGTGATGATAGGTTTGGACAGGGTGGAGGAAAATTTAGAGGCAAAACGAAGCTCGCTTTGCTATCAGTGGAAGACTTAGTTCGAAAATCGGGTATTTAGGATAATTAATCGATGGCTAGCATCAGTAGTAGTGAAAATAATAACATTAAAAAAAATACTGACCGCAACAAAAGGTTTGAGGAGGAGCCATCAGTAAATTGGAATAGAATTGAATCAAAATGGCGTGAGAGATGGGAACGGCAAAAGATCTTCCATTCAGATCCAGATTCTTCGATGAAGAAATATTTTATAACAGTCGCGTTCCCTTATCCAAATTCTCCTCAGCACGTTGGGCACGGGAGGACATACACTCTTGCCGATGTTCACGCCCGTTATATGAGGATGAAAGGTTATAACGTCTTATTCCCTATGGGGTTTCATTATACAGGGACGCCTATTCTTGCTATGTCACGAAGAATCGCCTCTCGAGATAAAGAGCTATGGACGACCTTCAGTAAAATTTATCGAGTTCCGTATAACGAAATTGCAAGCTTTGTCGACCCTGTAAAAATCGCGCGCTACTTTCACAATGAGATCAGACTAGGCATGAAAGAGATGGGATTCTCTATAGACTGGAGAAGAGAGTTTACTACCATAGACAAAATCTATTCAAAATTCATATCTTGGCAGTTTAGGACATTTCAAAAAAAAGGATTAGTAATTCAGGGTTCGCACCTCGTCGGCTGGTGTCCCAATGATCAGAACCCAGTTAGTCAGCATGACACGATAGGTGATATTGAACCTGCCTTAGATGAATTCACGCTAATTAAGTTCAGATTACCCGACGGAAATATTGTTCCCACGGCAACATCGAGACCCGAAACTGTTTACGGGGTTACCAATCTATGGATTAATCCCAAAGTAAAGTACGTCAAGATTTATCTGAATAACAAGGATGAAAGATGGATCGTAAGCAGTGAGGGAGCTGCAAAATTAGAGAATCTGGGCCATAAATTGACAATAGAGTCACAGGTGAATGGCAAAGAAATGATTGGAAAACTGGCTCAAAACCCGATCACTAGTACTACGATACCACTCTACCCAGGGTTTTTTGTAGAGCCCGAAGATGGAACTGGGTTAGTAATGTCTGTTCCGGCTCATGCACCATATGATTATCAAGCTCTTGAAGATCTGAAAAATAATGCTTCTCTCCAAGCGGAATTTGGTATCACACTCAATGGAGTAACGCCTATTAGAGTAATTAAATCAGGTGATGATTCGGGGGCAGAGGTAGTACCCGCTAAGGAAGTAACAAGCAAATTCAACATAAAGGATCAAACAGACCCACGTTTGATTGACGCTACAAATGAATTATACTCGAAGGAATTTTACAAAGGTACTATGCTTCAAAATGCAGGGAAGTACTCTGGTATGCCTGTTACCAAAGCGAAGGAACTAATAAAGGGTGAAATTCTTAAAAGCGGTCACGGTGATAAGCTATTTGAATTCAATAATAAGCCTGTTGTATGCAGATGCGGCACCACTTGTGTTGTTAGACTGTTAAATGATCAGTGGTTTCTGAACTACGGTGATCCGCAATGGAAGTATTTAGCGCACGAATGCCTTGATAGTATGGAAATACTCCCAATAGAGATCAGGCAAGAATTTAACCATGTCATAGATTGGCTAAGGGAGAGGGCTTGCTCAAGAAAAAGCGGCTTGGGTACCAGGCTACCGTGGGATGAAGGTTGGGTTATTGAAAGCCTGTCAGATTCAGTTATTTATATGGCATACTACTTATTGGCAAAATATGCGAATAACAATTCAATTCCTGACGCTAACAATCTAAACGATTCGATGTTTGATTATGTTATTCTAGGGAAGGGAGATGTCGATATCGTCGCGTCGGAATGCGGTGTCACAGTGGAACTACTTGAGGAGTTAAGGATGGAGTTTTCCTATTTTTATCCAGTCGATTCAAGACATTCCGGAAGAGATCTCGTTTCAAATCACCTATCGTTCTTTATTTTCGGCCACGTCGCCATTTTTAAAAGAGAGTATTGGCCGAAACAAATCGTTGTAAACGGATCCGTTATGATGGAAGGCAAGAAAATGTCAAAATCGCTAAGGAATATTATTCCTCTTCGCACTGCAATCAAAGAACACTTCGCACTGCAATCAAAGAAAATGGTGCCGATGCGATTCGCGTGGCCCTGCTTGGTTCTGCAGAGCTCTTACAAGATGCTGATTTTTCGTTCGATTCAGTCAAAGGGATTCGTTCTAAGTTACAGGATATATACGATACTACAATGAAATCTTCTCAATACTCCATGTCCCGACTGCAAAGAAACGAGGCAGAGACTGATGAACTGGAAGACCGATGGCTTCTCAGCAGACTTCAGCGCAGTATTGCGGGTGCCACGGTTTCAATGGACAATTTGCGCGTGAGAGAGGCGGTGCATATCGTTATTTACTTGCTAGACCAGGATTTACGATGGTATGCTAAACGTGTAAGTGCCAAAAAACGAGAGGCTTCTTCCACGTCCTATGCTCTATGGACATTTCTGACCACAAGAATCAGGATGCTAGCGCCTATTGCCCCCTTCATTAGCGAAGAAGTATGGGAGAAAATTAATGATGCTCCGAGGTCGATAATTTTTGCAGGTTGGCCAGTAGTGGAAGAAGATAAGGAGGATATAATTGCCGAAGAATCTGAGCAGCTAATTATGGGGCTAGTTCTTGATCTTCACAAGATAGTCAGACTAACTGGGATTAATCCAAGGCGGATATCATTTTATGTGGCAGCGCGCTGGAAATCAAAAATCTATAACAAAATTCTAGCGAGTGTTATATTGGAAAGTAATACCAACTTCGGAGACATCATGAAACAACTGATTAGGGATCCCCAGACATCGAAAGCAGGCAGTTATTCTAACCTGGTGCGAAAAATGTTAGAAGATATTCTATCCGAACCTATTGAAACAAGGGATAGGCGACTTCGACTTCTGGATGACAACTTTGATGAAAAATATTCGATTGAGGATGCCAGAGGATTATTATCTTTAGAGAGTGGAAATGATCAAATAGAGATATTAGTGTATTCAGAGGACGATAAAGATCTCTCAAGATACGACCCACAATCGAAAGCAAGACTTGCTAGGCCGTTCAAGCCCGCAATCTACATAAGTGATAAGTAAGAAGCGTAAATCGCCCATCATAGACCCAAATTTGTCTTATCGTTCTAGCTGTTCCGGCTTGCAGTAGAACCCCTCTTTTTTCTCCTAGCTACAATAAGCGATGAGGCCATATACAATGAGAATCCTACAATAGCAATAACGAGTCCGTAAAGCGAAATTCCGCCTCTATGAGTGTAGCTCCCTATGCCCACAAATGTTGCTCCCAGAATAAGCAGGGACAATCCCGCTCGAGCAGCCCCCGGTATCTTAATTTTCCCCTTATAGGACGATGATGACAACGCGTAATGATTTTAGATTAGCAGTATTCTATTATTATCCTTGCTATTAGGTACTCATCCATAATTTCTCTAAAAGCAAATGCCCGCGCGAATAGTAAAGGCAAGAACCTTCCAGTGGATGCTTATTTATGATTTCTTCGAATAGGAGAAAAGGACTTCAAAAGTACGACAAAAATAAAATGGCAGTAGACCATTTGGATGTAGGGGTTACAATAGACGATGAGTTTTAAGCGTGTTCAATCCGGCTGGCCTTCCATTGACGACATATTCAAGGCACGGGAAGTATTAAGGAAAACTGTAAGAAAAACACCATTGCACCGGTCTGACACCTTTTCTAAGTTAGTAGGTACAAACGTTTTTCTTAAACTCGAATCGTTTCAAAAAACGGGTTCGTTTAAAGTAAGAGGAGCGTCCGTTAAGCTTAACGACCTCGCGGAGGAACAACTCAAATACGGTGTCATAGCTGCATCGGCAGGGAATCATGCGCAAGGAGTTGCTTATGCCGCTTTAGAAAAGAATATTTCATGTACTATAGTGATGCCTCAGAATGCCTCGCCTGCAAAGGTGGCTGCTACAAGATCGTATGGGGCAAAGGTAATTCTAATGGGGTCAGATTATGATGAATCCTGGGTCGCAGCTCAGGAGATTGCAAGAGATGAGGGCCGAACCATTGTTCATGCGTTTGACGATGCAAAAATCATTTCCGGGCAAGGAACAATCGGTCTGGAGTTATTGGAAGATCTTCCAAAACTTGATGAGGTCTATTTGCCTGTTGGTGGTGGAGGCCTAGCTTCAGGCGTCGCGATAGCAATAAAGGCAAAAAATCCCAACGTAAAGATTATTGGGATAGAATCCAAGGCATTTCCTACCATGAAAGAGTCTGTGTCAAAAGGCGCAGCGCAACAAATGAGGGAGGGATATACTATTGCGGACGGTATTTCGGTAAAATCTCCGGGCAGACTAACTTACGAGATAGTTAGCGAATATCTTGATGACTTGAGACTCGTCGATGATTCATCCATAGTCGAAACCATGTTTTTACTCATGGAAAGAACAAAACTAGT
>AF_2010_repII_A001DRAFT_10000109_pt1 | contig 13563 bp, 20 predicted proteins | sample AmaForreplIIA001_FD_9190 | JGI IMG/M metagenome (IMG submission 9190)
AGCGGATCGCAAATACTGGGCAATGTGCATGGTGAATAACGTCGTTAGCAACACTTCCTAGGAGGACCTCCTCAGCTTTACTCATGCCTGTCGTACCGATTACTATAACTCCAAAATTGTTCTTCTTAGCATAGGCAATTATTGCTTTCCCGATAGGTTCTCTCCAATTAGATTCCTCGACGATCTCCTTTTTTATATNAAGTCCTTCCCTNTCTGCTAAGACATCTACTTCATCTAGTAGTTCTTGAGCCGGCTTTTTTGCACGTTCCTNTCTATCAAATTCCTTTTGTTTATCTCTACCTCCAGGCACGCCACGTCCTGGATCGATAACGTGTATGGTCGTTATCTCCGCTCCCCAAGCTTTCCCAAGAGAAATAGCGTATTCAATGATTTTTTCTTTATATTTTGATCTATCAATAGGTGCCAAGATTTTTCTTACCGGTACGTCCACATTCAAACACTAAATCCATTAGGTCTTATAAACGATCCATCGAATATTGGATAAGTGAAATGACATCAAGTAAATTCATCAATTGGGGAAGCAATGCAGTATTAGGCGTACATCTTACCTTGATTTTGATGGCCGACGACGACGATCGGGAATTTGTCGAATTTGTCGAATTTGTAACTNGCGACTCTATAACAAATAACTCATCATATTGTCATGAAGAGGATGAAGTCNTAACCTTCCNTTACTACAACAAGTCGTTCTTGGCGTACTTCGNNGATGAGGATGAAGTTGCATGCAAGGCTTATGATGCGNTTATATCCACCATAGGATCTTATCTGAAATGAGCGTTTTGCATATCAGANGCTTNTCGCTGCTAACTAGGTGACAGTAAATGTGGCCAAAATATCTTCTTCACGGTGATANTTTGANCATAGAGGAAGACTGCNCTGATAACAACCAACATGCTCTGACTAGCTGGTGACGACAGGTCGCAGAACTGGCCCTCACAATAAANTCAAGNCTAAACACCGCTACCGCTACCTCTGTCGTACATATCTCAGGNATCCATATACTAAGCAGCAATTCANCAGATGAGAAACTCCGTTTCCTTACTCAAACGCACTTACAATATAGATATGTGATTAGTATTTGGTATGTCCTAGCGAATTTCTTAAATAGGATAATGCTTACTAACATTTACTTAGTCGAGGGAAAAATCACACGACACACACCTTAGCGAATTATTTTGATGTTGAGAGATTTATTATTCAAAAACAACGAGGTTTATGTCGTTATTGTAAAAAGGGATTCGTTAGGACAGACATAATAGTCAGCAGAGGACGCGCAAATAAGAAATATTATCACAAAGAATGTGCAGATAGATTAAATATCATATAACTAGGGTGGCTCTGCCCTTAATTGTATGAATGTGAACTGCATACGTGCCTGTGAGTCGAGGGGCAGACGGATGTGCGTACTTGTTCTTTTATCTGGGCGATCTAAGCATTAGGTTTAACTAGTCTTTTGCAGTAAATTAGCTCATGGGATCGGAGAAAGAACAGAAAGGCTTTGGAGACCCATTTCTAAACCCGATGGGCTTGTGGCAAAGGTACTTCCTTAATTGGATTCAAGCGAGTACAGGATTTTATGAAAACGCAATGAAAGCTAACGAATACTGGTTAAAAGCATTCTGGGACCCTTGGCTGAGGGCAAGTGCAAGACAGAAAGAAAAAACCAAGGTCGAATAAAACCTAACATTTGTCATGATATTTCCTTCCACTCGAATGATCTTGCTATCAGGCTATGGAACGGAATACGATGACAACTCCAAGAAGCACTCCATGGCGTATTTTGCAATAAATATCCCTGTTGAACTGGCACTTTCTATAACATCTAAAATTACTAGTAACTCTATCGAGAAGAGAGTTTTATCATCACCACCACCGTCATGCACCACCACCTGCTTTATTTTCGGTACTACGTATGGCATGTAATACAGAGCGTACTCTATATATTTCTGCCTTTTCTAAAGGGGAGCAGCTTCCACTAGTAACATTCATTGATTAATCTGCAGCCTAATTGCTTTACAGATCATCAGATTGTTTTCTTATTCTGAAACCAGGAATCAAATTCATAGGCCAAATTACAAAGGTACTAACACGAAAGCTGAATTGTGCTAATCAAAGGGACAAAGATGCTCGGAAAGACGAGAAGTATCTTTAAGCTGTACAGCAAAGTATTGGCAAATCCCGCGATAAGAAAGATCTTTAGTATTTACACAACTTTCTTTATCCATGCCCAAAATAGCCTCTATCTGTAACTCAATCACAATTATGCCGATAGCTCAAAAATGGAATGAAAGTCAACAGGGTGAGAGTATAACGAATAAGTTTTTGGACAGAATAAAATCTCAAGACCCGTTGAAACCGCGTATAGAGGAGGCACAAAATAGGTTGGAGGTCCAGATTTCCAAATTGGAAAAATTTTCCGGAAGGCTGCATGATAAGGATAAAGCGATTTTTGGTCGTATTGTTCATGCTATTCAATCGGCGGATAGTTTTTATGCAACTGTCTTATCAAATGAACTTTCTCAGGTTCGCAGAGTAAGCAAAATGGTTGACTCTACGAAACTAGCATTAGGACAAATTCAAATGAGATTAAATACTGTAACAGAATTAGGAGATTTAGTCGTCACTTTAAGTCCTGCTATGTCTGCCATACAAGGAATCCAGACAGGGTTATCCTCTATGATGCCAAAAGCGGACCAATCATTCGGAGAGATATCCGAGTTGTTTGGTAGCATTATGGCCCAATCAAACCAGATTCCAACAACTACTGCCTCGGAGACAGCAGGAAACTCTGAAGTAAGTGAAGAAGCAATGAAGATTATGGAAGAAGCAAGTGCTTTAATAGAAGAAAACGCAAAAAGTAAATTTCCAGATCCTTCACTGCTACGTGAAGGCAAGAACACTGAATCGTCATATATTCCCTCTTCCACGCGTAAGCAAACCGCGACCTCTTTATACTGATCGTTGAATCAAGTGGAACCCAAACGGGGACAAACAACAATCCACCGGCAGGACCAACTGACAACAACCTACCGTCAGGAACAGAAAGCGGCACTTCTGGAGGCCCCCAAACCGGGACAGGCGACCAGAATCAACCTCCTGTAACAATTCTAACACCACATCCTAGTTCGACAACAAGTGTACACGCCTCACCAACAACCGGCAGCAGCGACAACAACAATCCGTTGCCTAGTGATAACACTGCCAATCCTTCTGTGCATATTTCCAACACTCCTCCTACCACAATTATCTCCACCACTACAAACAAAGACGGTTCAATTACCACCAAGGAAAAAAATGGTCTCACTATCACCGAGTGGCCAAATGGTGATGATGGTTCATATACTTCAAAGTCGGCGACTGGTGAGACCCTAATTCACAAGGTTGACGGTACAGATACCTACATAGACAAGGACGGCCATTGGTACGTGCAATTTCCTCAAAATAAAGATGGTATGTGGTCGTATCATTGCGAGAACGGTACAACTTCTACTTTTGACCTTTACGGTAAATTAATCAGGCATTCCCGATAACATGCAGTACAACTTCTGACCCGTGGTACTTTGAAATTTAAATTCCGATCTTAATCAATACAACCCGAAGGTATCATTCCTTATACACAAAAAATGTTCTAGAAATATATTAGATATTCTAAACGAGATGAAGAGGACGCAAAAAGTAAATTTATGGTATCAACGTCACCGGCCCGAATCTGAATAATCATCATTATCTCATGAGAGGGCGCGGGCCGTGTATTGTCTCACGCGAAATCTCGTTCAGTACCCAATTCAAAGTATCTAATTCTATCTTGAGGGCCTCTAAGTATATCCTGTTATGTCCAGGGAACATTTCGTCCTTTGCCTGTTGAATTTTCTCTCTAATTCGTTGTTCCAATAGTATCATTTTACTCATTGAGTGTCGATATGTTTCTTCTCAATAACGATTTATTGTTTGGAGAACGATCGGGAGAGGGAGTGTTCATCGTCTGGGGTAGGACACTTGTCCGAATTTTTTACAATAGTTTGAGCAAACCACGACGCAGTACAATTAATTCTAACCCGCCCCATCATCAATTATGGTCTTAATAGGATTTTCAGAAACACTCAGTCTGGCACAGTCAATTGGAATAGTAGGAACAATGGTCCTGACCCTATATTTCTCGAAGAGACAAATACAGGCACTATCAAGTGACACGGAAACAAGGGTTCTCAACGACCTGGACGAGAAATTTCACAATATGGCAATGTTGGTCATGGAGGATCCTTCGATAGGAAATGTGATTGAAAACGTAAATAGATATACAAACGTGAAAGAGATAGGGTTTTCCTTCTACATTCTATGGATGTGTGCCCACGCCTATGCGATGCGACAGAGAAGAGTACTTGATGATAATGAATGGGCCGGTTGGTTACAATGGATGAGAAATTGTTTTCGAAGAGGGAGAATAGGGGAGGTATGGAAACAGATAGAACCCGACGGTTGGTTTAATCCTGCCTTCCAAAAATTTTTGAACACTGAAATCGTTCCAACAAAGTGAGAACCGATGGGTTTAAAGCTCGGGGGTACGATATATAATACTGGTATGACGGGTACGACCAAGACTGGTAAGACTACGAAAGTGGGCCTCCCGTTACCGATATAATTGGTAACACAAACGTACAAAGTACGTGGCGATATTCCAAGAAGTACCTTCATTCGAAGGGCAATAGAACAATACTTGAAAGGAAAGAGTGGCTGCAATAAATGAACGTCACTGACTACGCGCCACTCTTGGGAAGTGTAGGGGGTGGTTTCGCGGCACGCGCCCTCGCCGGATATGCAATTAAACAGGTTGTCCGAATCGCGGCGGTCATCGTGGGACTGTTTATCGCGGCCTTGGCGTATCTGGAATACCAAAAAATCATCAATGTCGACTGGGTAAGGTTTGAATCGTTTTCACAGAACGGCATAACGTGGGTTATAGATTCCTTAACTCATATTTCAAACAATATTGGCGCGCCTCACACCGCAATATCAAGTTTGTGAATCTCCAACATAATTCCACTGACCTCAAGTGTTTCGGCAGGTTTTATGTTGGTGCACTAGTTTTTGCCCCGATTCTTTCATCTCATTCGGCATTTGCGTACAACGATCCGAAACATTGTCAGGGATATAATGCCTGTTTTTCGATCGGTTATAATGACGGATATTCAGACGCACAAAAAGGAGTTAGTCCGGCGTACGCATGCATAGGTCACAGTCAGAGATGGTGTTCGGGATATAACCAGGGATTTCGCGCGGGCAATGGCGGAAGTAATATTTACTATGGTCCTAACACAGGACAAACCGCGAATCTAGATGTTCGCGGTGATAATAATAAAATTAGTATTGACCAACAGACGAATAATCAGATAGGAGATATGGCGGGTCTTCACTTGTTCATAAGGAAAATAGTCGAACCGGGCTGCCTAAGTGCGTGATTTTTTGTTTTAATTCGGATATAAAGATCAATTGAGAACATTCCCAATAAGACAAAATAGAATTCACCCCCATTATTCAGAAATGCGATCCTTTTTCTTATTAAGGGATTTAGGTATCTGTGTTTAATTAAATGAGAAGTACAATCTTTGTCGTTTCAGTGATTTTCGTCTTAATCTTCTCTACTGTTTCATCTGGAACACTAAGAGTAGTGAGGGCGGGCTCGATAATCGGCAATCCTATAGTTCTCAGTAAGGTTTACGTGGCAAGTGGAGTGCCAGGAATAACAACTGGCAATAACACCGGTCCCCCAGGGAGTATAGTAAATGTTCCTTCCGGCGCCTCGATCTCCCCTCCTACAAGTAACACTACGGGCATGCCATCACCTGGAAGTATAGTTAAGATTCCTCCAGGAACGACGAGTGTACAAACTACAAACAATGACAGCGGAAGTATAATGAGGGAAAAAGGGAATACCACTTTTCTTCCTTTCAAACTTGGTACGGCGTTTAACACGGGGCATACTCCTCCGGCACCAGGATGTGGTCCCGGTAAAGACAACTCAACATGCACTACTAAGAATAATAATAATCAACTATCACAAAGATCAACATTAACACCACCAACACCAACACCGTCAGTAGGATGTGGTCCCGGTAAAGACAACTCAACATGCAGTACGACATCTTCTACTAATCCATCACAATAGCCGTCAACTAGTCCCCCATCCTCAAACAACGCGCCTTCTAACAACTCTTCCTCATCAAATAACCCCACTTCAAACAGTACTACTTCCAAATAGACCGGCATCTTGGGAACTCGACAGTTTCGGTTCGATATTTGAAATATAATTTGACGCGCCGTAGAATTCTTGTCGTTCCATCATCCAACACTTTTGGATCGATCTGACGGAGACACTCTGCCGCTGTTTATAATCCCGTGTAATACAGTCATGACAGGCCGTTTATCAACACCATCTTTGCAATACTGACAGCGGTCAATTGTTTTGGTTACGGATTCTATCTCCGTACTTTATCCACTCTCTTCAGAGTAGTATATCTGACAAGATAGATATCATAATCGAAGGATTTGTACTAAGATGTCTCAAATGATTAAACTAGTCTTCAAAATATCAACGATTTCTACTATATTTTGTTTCTGGGCGTACAACCGATAAATAAAATGTTGCGTCTGTTCGATAAGTTTCCATAGGGCAACGGGCCGTGAATAATTTGTGGCTGAACTTTGAATACGCATGAATGGCGATCAAAGGAAATTTGCGTTTAATGGTATTAAACACCATTCAATACCAATCACTATACAGTATAGTGTGCTTGAATGGTGAATGTCAGCAAAAAAGCAAGTCAAAAGCCTACAACCTAATGACATAAAAATCGATCTTGAAACTTTTTAATAGTATATTTTCAATACAGATGAAAAAATGGCGGCGGCTTTAAACAACGTCTATTATGATATGCTTAAACAGAGATTAAATCCTGAACCTGACCAAGTTCCATATCAAGGGCGGGCCTTTTTGTTGTGCAACTCCTGTTTCTGGTGTGCATCGATCCTTTATGATGATGTCCAGCCGTTTAGGATGTGTCCTATTTGCATGAATAGTGNGTTGGAATTTATGCCTATNTCAAATGGCGAAACTTACAACTTCGATNATGACAAAAGGCATGGAGTTACATTAGAATTTAACCAACAAATAAATCGAACNGCGTAATTTTATTATTACAAAAATTTAGAATTANTTGCCGCCATCATCTTGATCTTGGTTCCAATGAGTCCATCAGTGTGATTATCTTTTCATTATAGGCTTGGTGCAGCTGAGATTATTGATTCATTGTTATTGTTGGTTTTCTCGTTTTTGACCAAAATAGTGTTATTACTGTCGTAATCAAGAAGTATGTTTTTGATATTATCGTTTTCTATCAAGGTATGAACAATTTTCTCGCATTCCTCGGTTGTCAGGTCAAGATTAGTTGTAGAGGACATTTTAAGTGAGTCGATTGCCTCAAGTTTCCAATAATTCTGAATACCCTTGCCGACCAACATTTGGGCTTCGTAAACCACTTTACCAAACGAAGTAAGAGAATAATTTTTGCTGTTCTTTCTCATTATGAGACCAGCCTTTACCAGGCCTGACATTCTTGAATAGTACTGCTTTGTCGTGAGTCCTAATCTGCCCATTAGGATATCTGTGTTGCCGGAAGATAAGGCGATGGTGTTAAACATGATCAACGATTTGTCGTCGGAAATCGCCTTAAAAGTATCAGTGATGGCTAGTGATCCCATTTTCGGAAGTATTTACTAGAAAAAATATAAAGGATTTTGAAATCTATCTTCTGTTTGAATAAAATATAAGAGAATCCTAGTTGAGAGTTACCTTCTCGAAGAATTTCGATATAACTAGTTCCAGGTTTATGACAACGCGGATAACGAATTGGAATTTATGCCAATATCAAATGGAGACATACAACTTCGATTTAGACAAGAGACATGGTGTTACGTTAGAATTTATGCAATCATATGTTAGAATGATTTGACGACCGTAAGAAATTTTTATTGTTAATGAGATAAAGTAGAATGATATGCCTAGATCAAAGAGAACCAAAAAAACGACAACCAAAAAAACACGAAACGAGGTGAGGACATTAGTGCCCACTCGCGTTGATGACAGAGGCAGACAACTACAGAGATCTACACGTCTGAATAATATTTTTGACAGTTTTAGGCGCGACGTAGAAGACGTAATGAATCCGTGGTCCTCAATGTTGGATTGGCGTTTTCCAAGAGAGTTTGGGATGTTAAGACCGTATAGGACAAAAGAAGACGAAGGAGTATTATCAAGAACGCCCTTAGTTGATATGGTCGACAAAGGAGACAGATACCATCTGCGCCTTGAAGTCCCTGGAATCGATAAGGACAAAATACAATTGAATGCAACAGAAGACTCTATCGAGATATCTGGAGAACAATCAGAAGAAGAACACGGTGAAGACAAAGGACGCAATTACATTTACAATGAACGTTCTTACAGTTCGTTCTATCGAAGTATCCCAACACCGGAAGAAGTAATCCCCTCGAAAATCAGCGCCAAAATGCGGAATGGGATTCTTCAAGTGGATATTCCAAAGAGAGAACCAAGTAGACCTGCCGGAAGGGGTACCAGAATACAAATAGAATAGGCATAAAAGTCCGCGATATTAGTATAGAGTCAGACGACTGGAGGGAGAGAGTAGATGCAGCCTTAGAAATGACGCGTCGTCTGAATTAACGTCGCTGGTAATACGGGGAATTTCGTGGCGGTTAATTCAGGAGAGTTTTGCCCAGTTGCTCTGCATCCATTCAAGTGGAGGGACTACATACAAGTGTCTATTTTTTAATTTGTGAAAATATCGACCAGTACTACATCCAGTAGGAGACGGGAAAGAGGATCCCCCTACTTCCATTCCCACTGCTTATCGATAACATTCCCCTCGGCATCTACTTCATTCTCAGATACTCCTACAAGATTGTTAAGAAATGCCAATTTGCCTGTTGATGTTGTTTGATAGAAAAATGCCGCGCGCCATTTTATGGTTCCTGACGGAACAACCCTTCCGAAACCCTCTCCAGTAAATGTCACCACTCCTGGTTCTCCCGCCATAACTATTCCTTGTCCTTTACCATAGAATGCCCCCGGTGTATTGGTAGGTCTGTTTACGTACGTCGCTGATTCGGTTACCTGCGTTCCTCTCATATTCCCGCCAAGTGACACGCTTATTTCCATACTAGGACCGTCGACATCCACGACCCGTCTACCCACACTCTTTCCCTTTAATTCTGCGATTAGTTCTCCTAACATGTTCAACGGATTCTTACATGATATATAAGACATGCCGCGCGACGAATACTTGCTGTAGGGGGACGGTAACAACAGTATTTTTCTAAAAGAAATAAAAAACAATTTTCTAAACCATAAAATTATGAGAAAATACCGTAGTCATCGTAGTTCAGATGTAAGAAAAGTGTGATACTAATGTACTCGATATCTTAGTGCAGTATGCCTAATTCAATCCCAGAATTAGCTCACCGTCGTGGGGTTTTACTTTAAGAAAAAAAGGTGATTGTTTTAGTAATCTCTGATCTTCAATACTAAGTCTATGGATGCCCGAACATCATTCCAGGTCCTTTCACCATTCCATGTTGCATCATTCCAGCGCCATAACTCGACATTCCCGGACCCATCATACCGGGACCCGGCATGCCACCGCCACCCCCCATCATCATACCCATCGCCGCAAACGGAACTGGGGTAGAGGTTAGGACTTTTCCGGTTCCAGGATCTACGAGAACACCATGGAAATTGTTGTTACTATCCAGTACAAGTGCCATGTACACTAGAAAACCGTGAACCACTCCGATTCTTACAGCAGCCGAGTGTGCATTGGCCCCCACCGCCTTTTCTGCAGTCGTTGATGCATTAGCTAGACTGAAGTGTATTTGTGATGCGATGGCCTTGGCAATAGTAGGGCCGAAAGGAATAGTGCCAGTTATGTTGGCACCCACTGCCATCATGTTAGTTTGATTTTGGCTGCCCGTCATATTACTCGGGCTCATCTGCGCTTTTACGGCTTCGAATGAACCTGTGCTTATTACGACAGCGGTTATTGCTACTACCAAGAGTGCCGCTGTCATTTTTCCTTTTGTTTTGATGTCACTCATGTAGTAGGATAGTCTTTGAAATCCCGGTATATTAAGAGTCCCAATATAGACCACTTGTCCTATATTGGTTTGATTGGAGCGGCGTTTTGATTCTGTATCTATGTTTTCTTCTTGGAAATTGACCAGCACGTCAGACACCCAGTCACGAGGGTAACATTATTTTCAGACACTCGCCCGGTCTGCTTTTCGAACAAAAATCTGCAATTAGTTCGAGTCTAAAAAGAAAGGAAGGCGCGGCTGATTATTCCCACTCCCAGAATTTGTTAGAAACGTTCCCCGACTCTCTCTATTTCATGTTCGAATACGAAAACATGCATGATTCATGTTTTCGTATCATCATCATCATGCATCGCACAAAAGAAAAACTTATTATACTTTCTTAACAAATTTGACAAGAATGAAGGGAAAGAGAATGGTATCAATTCTGGTCATAAGTGTCATATCGGCTGTCTTTGTATCATCAAGTGTTTTCACCAATATTGCGGCAGCTCAAACCAGCAAGGCTACAACCGATAGTAAGAACTTTAAGGACTTCCAAAAGTGTCTTTCCAGTGTCGTGGCAGCGAAGGGATATGCTACGAAGCAGGAAATAAAAGGCTGCTATAGTCCGATTTACAACCCTACCTCAAATAGTTCTACTACGACCGCCTCAAGTAATGTCTCTCCCTCGTCCTCAAGATCACCCCCTCCACTATCTCCCACTCCGTAGGCGGTGCCAACGGGCTCTTTTCACCTAGGATAGTAATGAGCCATAGGGAGTACAAAAATCACCTTCTTAGCTAAACCTGCACGGCAGGAGGCTTGGAAATGGAACGGCACGGAATTGTTTAAACGTAGAAAAAATAAGGTAGGACGAATTCAGTCCGGGTCCTACATCCGAAATTCGAATGATTCGACCGACCATTTGACCTACAAATTGCGCCGTGTGAGAATACTAAGACGGTTTATATTCTTTAGTGTGCAACCCTTCAGAGCAAGATGGTTTGCACTTGTAGTCACTGTAGTCATGAAGGAACTGTTGAGTGTGAGACCGCAAATTGCCACTGTTGTTCCAGAAAAGACCATGATGTTAATCTGCTAATGGATAAACAAACAATAGAGGAAATGACGACTGTTAAAAAGTTCGAATGAATTCCCCCTACGTTAGCTCGAAATGCATCGTGCGCCTCAAGATTCGGAGCCCGACGAACTCAATCCTGGTCCCAAATAATTTGACTAACACTGAACAAAGTGCGGGCGTAGATGTTCACGGTAACAATAATAAATTTAGTATTAACAAACAGTCGAATAGTCAAGTAGGAGACCATCGAGGATTTTCATCGGATCAGAAGGAGAACGGTCAAATAGGCCTGCCTAAGTGCGTGATTTTGTGTTTTAATTCGGAAATAAAGATCAACTGAGACCATTCTCAATAAGGCAAAATCGAATTTACCCGATTATTCAGAAATGCGATCCTCTTTTCCTATTAAGGAATTTAAAAAATTGTGTTTAATTAAATGAGAAGTACGACCTTTGTCGGATTATTGATTTTCGTCTTGATTTTCTCTACTGTCTAGTTTGGATTAATTAGAATGGTGAAGGCAGACTCGGTTATCGTGATCTTGATTTCTTAAGTTAGTTACCTCAATTACGTATTTGGATTTGTGTACCCGCGTATGTCGCTCAATCTCTTCTTTAGCGAACAGCTCATAGCATATCCAGCAGCGTCTATATTTCCAGTTCCCTTCTATGTCTGTCACGTTGTTCTTAGTCTTGCCTTGTATATCAGCTAGCTAGTACTAACTAATGCTAGATTTTTCTCTCTCTTACTTATGCAACTGTAATCATAAATTCGAAATATGTTCAAACTCCTTAACGATTACTCCGATCTGCGATATATCATTCATATGGCTGGGTCAACGGCGAGTCGCATTCTCAATTCTTAGGACTACCGCGCGCCATGCAGTACAGACAAGTGTTACCATTATGTCAACAGATTACTCGATTAGGGATTGGAATAGAAGAATTAATGGCATATCATTCTGCCGTTATTAAGAGGGCCGATGAGGACGGTATACCTGTGTGTTCCGCGCCATACCGTCTAATGATGGATATTGATTATTATAACAAACTTGGTGGCCTGAAGAAGGAATTGAACGACACTTTTATGAACTTACAAATGGTAAATCTCGTCGCGGCGCGCCAAAATACTGCGGCGAATATTGTGATGAGATTACTATCCTTTGGTATAACTGAAGATCAGATTTTGAACGCATGTCGGGTCATAGAAATGAATGGCCGTAATTCGAGTCCATACTCAAACAATTTTCATTTTGGATAAGGTTCCTCTTGACCGAATGATATATACTAAGATCTTTTCAATGAATCTATTAGTAGTCAAATATATCAATGAAATCTCCTATAATTCTCGCAATTCCTGTGAAGGACTCCTAATAAACGATTTTAGAACAGTATTGTCGGAATGAACCACAGGAATGTAACGTTCGCGATCGCGGCCATCATGACAACAATATTGGCGATATCAGTAGGATTCGTTGCACCACAACAGGCACTCGCGTACCATCACCACCACAACCACGACAATGGCGTGAAGGTAAATCAACAGATCGGGCAATTGAATAATTGCGCGGGTACGAAGGATGACGGTGAAGAACCAGGGGAAACCGGGAACCTGGAAAGAGAAGAGGTAGAAGAAGTATTATCACCAACCGTTTGCCTTAACACTAGCGACAACCAAGTTGATATAAGCCGCTGATAATAGAAAGACTCGTTTCTTTTTTTTCTTAATTGAAGTTACACAGGGTCGAATGCGACAAACTGTTTGGTCGCCCCTAGATAACGCGATAATGACTTTGGCCAGATTACAGTTCCAAGTCATAACAGAAAATCAGATACTAAATGCATGTAGACTTATCGAACCGAATGGTCATAATTTGAGCGTTAAGGATCAGTAAATGCATAGACACACAGTAGTTTAATTTTCCTTCGGATCTGTTAGAAGTTAGACGTATGTGAGAATGGACACAGTCTGAGTTCATATTCCGCGCGGTCAATAAATTCTCACAATCAACTATATGCGGCCGGGTAATGCCGGGAACGTCTTTTTCTGTATACATAATAAAGACCTAAGTCAAGTAGACAGTAAAGTGCTCCTATCCTCACAACAGCTGACAATTATCGTTTCACTATTAATTACAGCAGCCATTATTCTTTTCAGGATCAAAAGAGTACGATCCGGGACAAGAATCACCGCTGCAAGAATATTAGGATTCTTAATTATTTATCTTGTCGCAGTCGTTTTTGTTATCTCGACCTCCTTTCTGTTGCGTGGTATTCAAATCGTTTTCTTAATCCCTTACTTTACCGTTTTTTGTT
>AF_2010_repII_A001DRAFT_10000110_pt1 | contig 13519 bp, 14 predicted proteins | sample AmaForreplIIA001_FD_9190 | JGI IMG/M metagenome (IMG submission 9190)
ATGTCGCCTGCCGTACCCACTATTGCAGCTTTGCCGTATGAGACGGGTCGCGCCTGAAGCGTGTCGAGCGCGGCTCGAACCAGAAAATCACCGAGCTCGACGCCGAACGGAACGAGAGACTGGAGGTCGTCCGTCACAACACCGGCAAGGGGGTTGGCGACCAGCGCGCAGGCCGCGACACGCGTAACGGGGTTGATCGCGGAGGCGCCGCCCTCGAAAGCGATCGTGTCTCTGACGATGAGAGTTCGCCGAATCTCGATCATCTTAGGCTCCAACAAGCCGGGCAAAATTGTGCTGCATAACCGCCTCGGCTTGATCTGCCGGAAGCGCTTTGCGAACGAACTTCACCGGCTGCGGCTCGCCGAGCGGAAACGGAGCATCACTTCCCATGAGTAAGTGCTCCACCGGAACGGCACTAGCCGCGTATTGAAGAATGCCGGGTTCGAAACAGACCGTATCAAAATAGAGACGCCGCAAATACTCGCCTACGGGTGCCTTTAGGGCGGCCGACAGCTGAGCATTGGTATCAACCTCCCGCTGCATGCGCGCGCGCAACACCAGACTGAACGCACCGGTATGGGCACAAATGAGCTTCAGCCGCGGCCAGCGGTCGAGAAACCCCGAACAGACCATCTTGAGAATATTGATTGTATTGTCGAAGAGATAGCCGGCAACCACGGTCAGCTCGTACTCGCGCGTCCGTTCCTTGCCGGGCGGATCGGCCGGGTGCACAAAAAGCGGCACGCCGAGATCAAGGGCTGCGCGGTAGATCGGCTCGAATTGAGCATCGTGCAGGTAGACGCCACGCACATTCGACGCGATATGACCGCCGACGAAGCGGTGTTCTCGGACGCAGCGCAAAAGTTCTTGTGCCGCAGCCTCCGGATTCTGCATGGGCAGGAAAGCCCAGGCCCTGAACTGCAAATCACGGCCAGCGATCGCCGAAGCGATGGCGTCGTTGAATTGCCTTGCCGTCGACACCGCAAGGGATGCATCGAGATGATAATCGATGAAGGGCGTGGCTAACGACAGGATAGACCGTTCGACGCCTTCCTGCCTCATTCGCTCGACCTGGCGCGGCAGATCGAAGAAGGTCTTATTCAGACCGAAGTGCATTCCGCGAATATCAAGGTCGATGCCTTCGCCCTCTTCTCGCTTGATCCTTACCTGAAACTCGGGACGCGACTTTACGAAGTCGAAAAATAGCGGCGGCACGTAATGTCGATGAATGTCTGTAATCATGCTCACAGTCCCAGATAGGCAACCTTGAGGCGCTCGTCCTTGAGCAGGGCTTGGCCGCGCCCTTCAAGCACGACGTGCCCGTTTTCCAGCACGTAGGCTCGATCAGAAGCTTCCAATACGTGGTGGACATTCTGTTCGACGATCAGGATCGTAATCCCTTTCCGTCGAAGATCGGCGATAAGATCGAACAGGAGCTTCACATAAATCGGCGCAAGGCCTTCGGTTGGCTCGTCGAGCAGCAAAGCTTGCGGCCTAGCCATAAGTGCCCGTCCGATCGCAAGCATCTGCTGTTCACCACCGCTGAGCGTGCCGGCGACCTGCTTGCGGCGTTCGGCCAGCGCTGAGCGTGCCGGCGACCTGCTTGCGGCGTTCGGCCAGAACGGGAAGAAGTACAAAGACCTCCTCTATCGTAGTGGCGGCGACGCGACGTGCGCNGGCCGAATAGGCGCCGATTTCCAGATTCTCGAGAACTGTCATGAAAGGAAACAGGCGCCGGCGTTCAGGCACCAACACGAGACCGAGCGAGACCCGCTCATAAGTGGACATGTTTGCGATTGAGCGTTGGTCGAAAAGGAGCTCGCCGGTGCAGGTTGTTCGCAGGCCAGCCAGTGTAAACATAAGCGTGCTTTTTCCGGCAGCATTGGCACCGACGAGGCCGACAATCTCGCCCTTCTTGACCGACAAGTTGACCGAGTGCAGAACCTGCACCGCGCCATAAAATGCGTTGAGATCCCTCACCTCAAGCAAGGTTCATATCCTCGCCAAGATATGCCTTTACCACAGCCGGATCGCGCGCAACCTCTGCCGGCTCGCCATTGGCAATCAGCTCGCCGCGATTGAGCACCATAATTCGGCTTGCGGTCTTCATGATCGCGTACAGCACGTGTTCGACCCAGATGACTGTGATGCCTCGCGCGGGCAGCCCGCCCACGAACTTGGTCATCGTGGCGACTTCGGTGGGCGTCAAGCCGGCCATGATTTCATCGAACAAGACGAGCTTGGGACGCATGGCGAGCGCACGGGCGACCTCAAGGCGCTTGAGCAAACCGACCGTGAGGGCGGTGACCGGAACATCGACATAGTCTTTGAGGCCAACATCGGCGAGCGTCTCGATTGCGAGGCTCCTCGCCCGGCTGATCGATCGTTCCCGCTGAAAGGCCGTCAGCATAACGTTTTCGACCACCGATAATTGGCGGTACGGCTTCGGAATTTGGAATGTGCGCGCGATACCTACTCGTGCAATGTGGTGAGACCTCCAGTGACTGACATTCTGGCCATCAAAGACGATCTCGCCTTGGGTCGGGATAAGGGCGCCGGCGATCAGATTGAAGAGCGTGCTCTTGCCGGCTCCGTTCGGTCCGATGAGGCCGAGCAATTCGCCGCGCTCAACAGAGAAACTCACATCACGCACCGCCCACAGTGAGCCGAACCGATGGCTGACATCGGCGATTGTCACAATCGCGCTCACGGCTTGTTTCTCCGGCCCGCAAGGCGAGCTAGGGCTCCGGCAATCCCCCCTGGGAAATAGAGCATCACCACGATTAGCAGCGCGCTGTAAATGACAAGATGCAAGCCAGCCGCTTGGCTTCCCAGGTAGGAGCGCAACAACTCCGACATCGGCGTGATCAGAAAGGATCCCAGCACCGGGCCGATGGCCGTTCCTAATCCGCCAACAGCAGCCAGGAGCGCGAACTGGAATGAAATCTCCGGCGAAATGACGAAGGTCGGATCGAGATAGAGAAAATACTGCGCAAAAAGCGAACCGCCGATTCCAGTCAGGCCCGCGCTGAGCGCCATCGCAGCAGTCCGGGCCGCCAACGGATTGACGCCCGCGGCACTGGCAGCGTCCGCATCATCCCGGACGGAAAACAGATAGTAACCGTAACGCGAGCCTTCCAAAAATTTCGTGATCGCGTAGACGCCCAGGAGAAATAGCAACATGATCACGACGTAGGTGGCTTTCGACGCGAAAACCATATTCGCAAGCCGCGGAACCGGTGGGATCGAAAGCCCTTCCGGGCCGCCTGTGAGCGAGGCCCAGTTCAACGCACCGATGCGAACGACCTCGGCGGCGGCCAGCGTCGATAGAATCAAGAACGGACCGCGAAGCCGCGCACAGATAAGCGCCAGCAGCGCTCCGAATGCACCCGTCAGGACTGCGCCGCACCAGATACCGATCCACGGCGTTATTCCGGCGCGAACAAAAAGGATCGTTGATGTATAGGCGCCGATGCCGAAGAACGCCGCGTGCCCAAACGAAATCAATCCGGCGTAGCCGCCGGCAATGTTCCAGGCGAGCGCCAATCCTGCCCACAGGAATGTCAGGACTGCCACATCCTGTAGACTTTGCGGAAGCCCGACGCCCGCGAGCGCAATGCAAACAATGAGCAGGAGAAGTTCAAGGACTGAAAAAGGTGTGCCACGCCGGGGAAAAAACTGCAGGGCGCGGCGGCCGGACAATTGATGTGTGACGCCAACAAACATACCGGTGCTCAATCGTTGATTCCGATCGTCGCCGCGCCCTTTTGGCCAAGCAATCCATTCGGTCGAAAGATCATCACGAGCAAAAAGAGAATAAAATAGAACATCTGGCCATAAGCAGGCGCCACATAGTAGCTGCTCAGCGACTGAACCACGCCGATGCAAATGCCGCCGAGCAGCGCGCCTTCGATGCTACCCATTCCGCCAAGCACCACGATCACGAATGCAATCAGAACAAAGTTAAGTCCGACGGTGGGGAACACGGAAAAGAGTGGCATCATAATGCAAGCCGCCAGGCCGACCAGTGCTGAGCCACCGGCGAACGTAATGAGGAATATCCGCGGCACCGGAATGCCCATAAGCATCGCGGCCTCTCCGTCCTGGACCGTCGCCCGGATCGCCTTGCCGAGATATGTGGTGCGGATTAACCACCGCAGAAAAAACGTGCATACGATCGTAACGACAAAGCCGAGCAACAGTTCGGCCTTGAAATAAAATGGACCTATTGTGATAGATCGACTGAAGATCGGAGGCACATCCCAGAGGTCGGCCGTCATGATCATCAGCGCGACATTTTGCATGAAAATCGAAAGTCCCATGGTCGCGAAAACGACAACTAGATGCGGCTTGTCGAGCCCGGGGCGCACAACCAACTGATGGACGATCGCGCCAAAGAGAAACATCGCAGGAACGACTGCAATCGCCGCGACATAGGGATTAAGGCCGAATAACCGCGTTATGGCCCAGGCGCCGTACATTCCCAGCATTAGGAATTCGCCGTGGGCGAAATTGACGATGCGCAGGACTCCGAAAATGAGGGTGAGTCCCATGCTCATCAGCGCATAGATGCTGCCGATGAATATGCCTGAAAGGACCAGTTGACCGAAGGTGCTCATGCCGGACGCAAGATAGCCGAGGCTGGCCCGCGGGGATGTTTTTCCTGCGGGCCAATAAGATTAGCGGCTGCTCCATGCGGGCAGCGGGACCATGATTGGTGCATGGGTCGCGAGATTCGATGGAAACACTTGTTCGTTACCATCCGGCGTCCACTGCCACACGCCGATCGACGCACGCAAATTCTGACCTGCATCTTTCGGGTCTTCGGGCCAGTCAAAATTCGTAAACTTTATGCCACTGCCATTGACCAGCGAGCCTTCGGGGAGGTCAAGCTTGAGCGCGATGTCCCGCAATTCGTCAGGCTCGAATGTCTTGGCTTTCGGCAGAACGTCGGTGAACAGCGCCCAGATTGCCGAGAACCCGGCTGCCGCGTGACCCGCAGGCGGGCGTTTCATTTTCGCCTCGTAGCGCTTGTAGAACTCTTCGGCGACCTTGCGAACGTCCGGCTTGAGCACGTTGGGGTTCACCTTCGGCGGAAAGTCGGCGACGAAGATACCGTTGACCACATTGCCGATCGAGTTGCGCAAATCCGGCGACGAGTATCCCGCGCTGACGCCGATAAACGCCGCCACATTGAAATCAAGTTCCTTCGCTTTGCGCTGAAACAGGATCGCGTCGTTTGGGAACGAAATCGCTATGAGGATATCGGGCTTCTCATCCTTCAGCTTCTGCACGATCGGGGTCATGTCGGTAGCAAACTGATCATAGCCCTCGTCGTAGACCAGCTTGATTTTCTTGCTCTCCGCGTATGCACGAATCCCATCACCGACCGATTTGCCGAACGCGCGGTTCTCCCAGAGTAACGCGATGCGCAGATCGGCGACGGGCTTTTTCAGCTCCTTCGAAAGATCATCGATGATGAAGTCCACCGCGACCTGCCCGTAGCGTCGAGCCGGAGCGCCAACCTGAAACGTGTGCTTGAAGCCGCGCCGTGTGATGATCTCAGCCGCGCCGGTCGTTTCCCAGTGAAAGACGCCTTGACGCTCGGCGGCCTGGCTCACGGCAATGGCAAGCGGCGAAGCAAATGAGCCGGTCGTGATCTTAATGCCTTCCTTGGTGATCAGACGCTCCGTCTCGCTGATGGCGGCGGCCGGACTGGTCGCATCACCGTTTACTAATTCGATTTTCCGGCCGTTCACGCCGCCGCGCTCGTTGATCATGTCGCGCGCGATCTGCATCGCTTCCCAATTTTCGATTCCGTTCTTGGCGAACGGGCCGGTAAGCGGCAGCAGCACACCGATGCGAATTGGCTCCTGGGCCGTCGCATGGCCCGGGGCGAGAAAGGTCAAACCCGCTGCAATGAGACATGCCCCGAAACGCTGCCAGTAACGCATATCCACTCCTCCCTTATTGACCGCTCGTTTACTCCCGTCACAACGCTAGCAACGGGTGCACCATGCAGCAATCGCATTTAGGACGATGCAGGGTCCGTACACTGCGAANTAGTTCGATAGTTGAGTAATAGGACCGAATTTGTTTGCGTCGATCTTGCAGTCGTGAACCGCAGTCAACTTAGTTGAGCCAATCATTTCGATCCGAAGCAAGAGCGGATGATACCCTCTTACGCTTTGCTCTAGCAGCTTCGACGAACCATCAGTTACTTGCCGGGTTGATATACCCATGCGTCGACGATGACATCGCAGCCAGGAATTGGCATCGGCTGCGGCGTTCGAACTGCGCCAAATGGGATCGGTGCGCCGGGCAACTTTTCCTGCCAAATCTGCAACGCAGGATAAACAATATTTAGGTCGGCAACGAAATGATGAGCCCGCACAACATTGTCAAGGGACGTTCCGCTGCCTCGGCAAATTTCATCAGCGGCAGCCAAAATTGCGCGCATCTGATGTTGAGCCGGAGCGCCAAGGTACTGCAAGCCCGCTGAGGCGCTCACATCAGGTAATACTCCTTCATCGTCGGCAGCGTAAAGAGCGGATAGGCAAAGGAGGTCACCGGCGCGAACCGCGGCCGGCCCGAGCCGCATGGCTGCAGAGGCGTTATGCTCAATGATCTGCTTTTTTATTTTTCCGTCGTCGCGTACGCCGAAAATATTGATTTCTATTTTCGATTCGAGAAGTGCCAACCCTTTCGTCGTGACGACCGTGAGCGCGCACGGACTGTCGACGAAATGACTATTCCAGACGTCCATGAACTCGGGCAGGTCATTTATGTCGGTGAGGTAGACCTGTGCCTTGATCGCGTTCTTGAGCGAGCTTCCGCCCGCCTCCAGCCCGGGCTTGAGGCGCCCCGTGATCAGAAATTCTGTCTGCAGCCGGATATCGGTCCCATTCCAGAGCGCATTTGGCGGGCGGTAGGCCTTCGGATCAAGACCGGTCATGGCTTCGTTGTTCGGCATCTGCCCAGCAACGAACACATAGTCGCCGCACGCGAGCGAAGCGATGAAGCCGGAGTGCTGCGGGACCGGAACGCCGGCGGCGCGGGCAGCGTGCGGCTCACGCCCCTCGCCCGGCAGAACCGCCAGCAGTGAGACGTTCATATTGGCGCCGACGGTGAGCAATTCCTCCATCAACACTGACGTGCTCGGCGGGACGTAGTCCTTGAGCAGCGTCTTGCGCGCGCGCTGATAGGGATTTACGCATTCAGCCCGCGGGTAATATTGGTCGACGCGCACGATGTGGCGCAAATCGCCGCCTTCCGCCGCGATCAGCTTGGCGAAGCGGTCGAAGATGAAGCGTCCCTCGCGCAAATAACGCGATTCGCCACCGAGCGGCTGGCCCGGCTTGCCCGCCACCGGCCCCGCGATGCCGTGCTCGAAGTCGGTGGCCTCGTGTCCGGTAAAGAACAGCCAGGAGCCCGCGCGCATACCCTGCGCATAGAAAATGTCCGTTTGTCCGATCCGGACGGGTGCAATCGGTTTCACATCGGACATGCACAAACTCCCCGGTCAGATTTTTCTTGCATCAAACATTGCAAAGGGGATTTCGCGTGTCCAGTGCGGCCTGCGCGCCGCAGATGCACGCAGCGATTGTCATAGAGGCGAACGCGCACTCGTTTGACAGGGAGTCCAGCCGACTCTAACGTTGCGAGGTGTAGGATGCGCCTCGCACGGTTTCGGAGGCAGCTTTGTTACGCGTCAGCAACGTTCGCAAGGTGTTCGAATCCGCGCGCGGCACCTACATCGCGTTGGATGGCGTGTCCCTCACAGTCTCTGATGGCGAGTTTCTGTGTCTGCTCGGCCCGTCTGGCTGCGGCAAATCCACACTGCTCAATATTCTTGCCGGCTTTGAGCCCGTAACGGCAGGTTCCGTGATGTCGGGTGACATCCCGATTTCCGGCGCCGGCCGCGAGCGCGTGATGTTCTTTCAGGACGCCGGATCGGCGCTGCTTCCTTGGCTTACAGTCGAGGAAAACGTCCGCTTCGGGTTACGCGTGCGCAAAATACCGAAGGCCGGCTGGCAACCGATCATCGACAAATACCTACGCATGACGGGCCTCGACACGCATCGCACGAAATTTCCATCGGAGTTGTCAGGCGGCATGCGCCAGCGTCTGCAGATCTCGCGTGCACTAGCGGTCGAGCCGGAAGTCCTGCTGATGGATGAGCCGTTCGGCGCGCTCGACGCCATGACCCGCCGGTATATGCATTCGATCCTGCTGGATATCTGGCAGCGTACGGGCAAAACGATTGTCTTCGTCACCCACGACATCGCTGAAGCCATTTCGCTGGCCGACCGCATCGGTGTCATGTCGTTCGGGCCGCGCTCGGTGATCACGAAGCTCATCGATATCGATCTGCCGCGGCCGCGCGATCTCACCAACCCGAAAGTCGCCGTGCTTTACAATGAAATCGAGACATTGCTGGCACCGGATTTGGCGCGGGTCGCGGAGCATTCGTAGCCGCGTGAGCAGATAAGTGGGGGTCCTTTGGTAGAGATTCAGGACACAGCACCGGTGGTCGCCAAGCCTGCAGACGACGCTGGCGAGCGGTCCCGTCGATCCATGACCGCGACTCTCTCTCACGGCGCTCTGGCGGTCGGATCGCTCGTCCTGGCGTTCCTGATCTGGCAGTTTTTATCGACAGTCCTGTTCAACCCATTCCTGATCCCCCCACCGCTCGAGGTTATCCGCACTGCAATCCCAATGCTGATGAGCGGCGAAATCCTTGACGACGTGGCGATCAGTATGAGCCGGGTCGTGGTCGGTTTCGTGACTGGATCGCTTGCCGGAATCTTCACCGGAGTGCTGCTCGGCCGAATCCGCCTGCTGCACGATCTTTTTGATCCGATCATCGAGCTTCTTCGTTATCTGTCTCCTACAGCGATGATACCGATTGCTGTAATATGGTTCGGAATCGGCGAGCTTTCAAAATACTTCCTGATCTTCTGGGGCACTTTTTTCATCGTTGTCATCAATACGACTGCAGGGGTATGGCGAACACCGATCGCCCGCCAACGCGCGGCGGAGTGCCTTGGCGCCACCAAGTTGCAGATCTTCGTGCTCGTCATTATTCCGTCCGCGGTTCCCTACATCGTGACCGGAATGCGCGTGGCGATGGCTTCATCATTCATGAGCATTATCCCAGCTGAAATTCTAGCCGCCGATTCAGGCATCGGATATCTGTTGCAGAAATCTTCGATGCTGTTGCAGACCAACCGCATTTTCGTAGCGCTACTCACGATTTGCGTTCTTGGCTTCATCGTTGATCGCATCTTTCGTTTCTTCGTCGACAGAGTGCTTGCCCGTTACATGTCGTTTGTATCGCAGACCTAAACCAAAGAAAGTGAGCCATGCACAACATCGTGAAACTTCTCTGCCTCACAGCCGCGGTCGTGCTCGCTGTTACAGCGGCACCGGCGCAAAATGCTCCGCTCAAGCTGACTTTGTTCGGTCAGCCTTCGGTCAACAACGATGCAATCTGGATGGCGTTCGAGAAGGGCCTTTATCAGGAGGAAGGTCTCGACGTCACATATCGCCTCTTCCCGTCGGGAACCACTGCCTTCCAGGCATTCCAGACCGGTCAGGGGGACATCGTCATGACCGGCGACCTGCCGAGCGTGCAATATTTTTTCCGTGTCAAAGGTGACTACCGCACGATCGCCGTCATCGAACGCGACGCCAAAGGCTACGTCGTCGTCGCCGGCAAGGACATCAAGACGCCGCAAGATCTCGCGGGCAAGACCGTCGCCACACGCGTTGGGTCGACCGGCTCCTGGTTCATTTCGGAATATCTCACCAAGAATAAGGTCGATCCGAAGACCGTCACCGTGAAGAACCTCGATACCCAGGTTCTACCGGCCGCGCTGTGCGGCGGCGAAATCGCCGCCTTCTTCATCTGGCAGCCGGTCGGCTCGCGCACGCTCGAAATCTGTCCGGACAAGGCGCATTACCTCAGCGACGCGACTGGCTACATTCAGGGCTATCTCGTAGCCGGTGCGCGGCCTGAATGGCTCGCCACCCCACAAGGCAAGGACATTGCCACGCGCTGGCTGCGCGCAACCATGAAAGGGCGCGACGTGGCCGAAAAGGACTTCAAGGCGGTTGCTGCCTATGCGCAATCCAAATTGAGTCTGAGCGAGAAGGCCACGAAGGATCAGTGGGATACCAACACGCGGCCGCTCGCGATCGACAAGATCTACTACGACGATTTCTGCAGCCTGAGCCGCTGGGCGCAGAGCGAAAAGGCCACCGATGGCCCGATCGACTTCAGCAAATTGACCTGGGGCGACGGCCTCAAGGCGATTAATCCTAAGCTGGTCGATGCCCCACCGCCGCCGTGCTGAGTATAAGCAGATGTTCGAACAGGACATGCCGGGCGCCTCGCATGTCCTGTCTCAGGTGCCACGCATTCCGATAAAGTGGGGTTCAGTTCGGGCGACCCGCCGGGCCTGGGTTTGATCGCACCTAAACCATGAATCGGAGCGCCACTTAATGCTGAGGAGGTTCTTGGGATGGAAAAGTCATTTATAACCGGGTCATGGCAGCAAACGCGCGCTTTCTCACCGGCTGTCATCACCAAGGGGGATCAGACTATAGTGTGGGTTGCCGGCCACACCGGAGCTGCAACCGAGGACGGCGGCTCACTCGCTGGCGATTTCGATGCGCAATTTACCCAGACCTTTCGCAACATTGAAAAGACACTCGTTCAAAGCGGATGCAAACTAGCAGATATCGTCACCATGACGGTTTTCCTGAATGATGCCCGCTACACCACAAGAATGACTGAGCTGCGAGCAAAGCTATTTGGTGACAACTTCCCGGCAAGCGCGGCTATTTCCGTGTCCGGCTTTGCCAGACCTGAAATCATGCTGGAAATTCAGTGCGTCGCCGTTCGTCCGTGACGCCCGCCATATTGCGATCAGTTTGAGCGATACGCGTCACATCGCGGAAGACGGAATCATTGTAGCGGACTGTTCATCGACCGCACCCGAGCGCTGCGGTTTGCGATGGTGGAGAACGTCGCCCACAGGTAGTCGGGATCTGTCGCGATAAGGTTCGAGTCGGAAGCATCTGGCCAATTTTGGGCCTTGATAACTCAGCAAACTGAAGCACTGTGCGATGGGGTGTCGTCTAGCGTTGCAATACGGTCCTAATGGCGACGGCCGCAATGATGATTAAGACTGCGGATAACACGCGGAGCCATTCTCTTCTGATAGCGATTGCGGCGAGCGCGGTAGCGAAACAGCAATGGCCGCGACGGCGATGCCCAGTATATCGGCAGTTGTCTGCAGCGGCGTCCTTGCAAAGAACATGAATCCTAGAATGGCGAGGATATTCAGAAAAACTGACGTGACGCAATGTCTTGGTCATTCATGAGAAGTCACTGAGCCCTTGATTGACGCCTGCTGATAAGGGCCTGCGTATTGCCGGCAGCACATGCGTCGCGAGCAGTTCGATCGATCTTGCCACCTTCGCGTATGGCAGGCCACCAATGTCGACTTGGCCGAGGAACCGGTCGTGAGCAAATAGCTCGCGCTCGTACATGAGTTTATCGATAATCTGCTGGGGACTTCCGACGAAGATCGGACCGCCGGGCTCAGCGCGCTTTTCATAGACGTCACGGGGGACTTCGCCAGCAAGATTAGCGCGCGGGGCATGCTCGCGGAAATAGGCGCTGTAATAGGGGTAGAATTCATCAAGCGCCCTCTGCGAATCCTTCGCTACATGGGTATGCGTTGCTATTGCGACCTTCAGCGTGCTGGCGTTGTGTCCTCTTTCGGCATGGCGCTGCCGGTAGGCGGCGATCTGGCTGACGAAGTTGGCCGGCGGCTGGGAAATGTTCGCAAGGATGACCGGCAGGCCGAGCTCGCCCGCCCGTAGCGCACTTTCTGGATTACCACCAACGCCGAGCCAGATTGGCAACTTGCCCGCCGGCCGCGGCGAAATTTGTGAGTTGTTCAGCGACGAGCGGAAGCGACCGNTCCAAGTGANGCGCTCGCTCTCGCTTAACCTGAGTAGGAGATCGAGCTTTTCGGCGAAAAGGGCGTCGTAGTTCGCGAAGTCATCGCCAAATAGCGAAAAGGATTCGATGTAAGCACCGCGGCCGGCGATCAGCTCGGCACGACCGCCGGAAAGGAGGTCCACGGTCGCAAAGTCCTGAAAGACCCGGACTGGATCGAGGGTCGAGAGGATTGTAACAGCGCTGCTCAGACGGATGCGCTTGGTCCCGCCAGCAATCGCGGCCATGACGACTGCCGGGGATGAGATTGGAAGATCCAAGCGATGGTGCTCGCCAACGCCGAACACGTGAAGGCCGGCCTCGTCAGCGAGCTTTGCGGCTGCCAAGATTTCGGCGTAACGCTGGACGGTNGTGATCGCGCGACCGGAGTTCGGATCTGGGGTAATGTCGCCGAAGGTGTAGATGCCTAGTTCCATTGTGCTCACTGCAGTATTCGTTTTGGTCGTCAGTGTCAGGACTTCGCCTTCAGGCCAACATCGTTCGACTCGGCCTCATTTATCAATTCGCCTACCACAGAAGCACTTCCAAATCGCGAGATTGAGGGCTGGCAACTAGCAAACATTGAAGGAATGCCCGCGAATATTCGCTTTCGGGGCGACATTCCGAATGGGAGACTGAGTAGTGCTATCTCAGGTAGTGGGGTGAAGGCCGGGTACTCACATGGCTATCAGCTCGGGCACGCTGACTTGCACGACTCCTTGCCGTTCCGCCTTAGACCACGTCCGTCCAGCTTTCCGAGAATGCCAACGCCGATGTCGAGAAGGGCCGCCCCTCGCGCTCGCGCGGCCAGGATTGCCCCTTGGCCTCAATGCCGTTGCGGACGAGGCGCGTGCCGAGCGCTGGTATCAATACAGTGCATACGCCGTAGCGCCGGTTGGGGATCTGGTTCGGCTGCGAGTGGATGAGCAGCGGCTCGCCGATATCGAACCAAGTGAGCGAGATGTCTTCGCTGTGCGACTTGATGTACTCAGTCCAGAAGTAGCGGGGATCTCCAGCCTTGGAAAACGTTGCCTCCGCACAGGGGATCGTTGTCTCGGAAAGTTCGGCATTGAGCATGCCTTGTACAGTCGTCTGCAGCCAGCGCGCCATCGCGATGTTGTCGGAATAGATGCGCCAGCGCCCTTCTGTCAGCTCGCTCTTCAGGTAGAGGACGTGGCCGGGCCCAGCTGGCGAAAAGATAATCCGCCAATAGCTCGCATCTGTTGAGTTCGGATCACCGTCCTTCAGGCTCAAGCGGATAAACGGGTTTTCGCCCGTAAGGATCGTTTTGTTGGGATCGGCAATGCTCATGTAATGGTCTCCGTTCAACTTCTCGGGGGATCGTACCGGTCGAAACCAGCGCACTGGAAGGGCATGTGGATGTCCGCGTTATCCCGTCTGCACTTGGAGACTCGCGTATTTTTCTGGACGCATTTGTCATCGGCGATCAGCCGGAAGGCAAGCCTAGGATCATTCGGACATCGTATATAATCGGAATGAACCCCG
>AF_2010_repII_A001DRAFT_10000112_pt1 | contig 13437 bp, 13 predicted proteins | sample AmaForreplIIA001_FD_9190 | JGI IMG/M metagenome (IMG submission 9190)
AGGACGAGACTATAGCGTCATGGCAGGCTTGTCCCTGCCATGAGCGGATGGCTTTGGAAACTAGGCTTTGAACGAACGCAAGCCGCGCACGGCATACACCAGACCGGCGCGCGCTTTGGTCTCCACCATACCGGCAGCCGTTCGGTACGCACGCTCGACAGCCTCGGCGCTTTCCACCACCGCCAGTACGGCCTCGTTGGCGACCACATTGACATTGTGCGTCACGAAGCCAACCGCGCCGACCATCGCGCCTTGCAGCGCGGACTTCGCGTTATCGATCCGCTCGAGCCGGGCCTGCGCGACCATGGCGCGCTGACGCGCGGCTTCCGCCTTGAGCAGCAGGCGCTGGTGTTCGAGGCGCTTTATCTTCACATGCTGGATGACGTAGGCGACGCCGGAGAAACCCGCCAGCAACGTGACAAAGCTTGCCGACACGTAGAACCGCATGTCGATCAGCAGCGCGGCGCCGAAGCACAGGGCCAGCACGCCGATCAGCGCGAACAGTTTCTTGCCGCGGCGGGTGATCGCATAGGCGGCAAATTGCCGGACAAAGGCAGCCCACATCGTCGAATCTCCATTGTGGCCGGGCGGACCGCCCAGCTCAGTTCCCAGGTCAGATAGGGAGGGGATGGATGGAACGCAATCGGGGCGCCGCCAAGGCAGAAAACTATAGGCTGCGCGCTAGATATTGGCGCCGCGGTTGTAGCTCTCGACCAGCTTGTTGTAGTCGCGCAGCAGCCGCGGGGAGAACCCTCGACCATCCAGCCGCTGCGCGCATTGCTGAGATCATCTTGTCGCTGGAACTGTACGGCACCTTGTCGCGGGTGCGGCATAGGCATTGAGCTTTTCGGTAAGCGGTGATTTCTGCGCGCTCGCCGTGTCCGCGACGACCGCAGTGAGAAGCGCTGCCGCGAGGACAGCTCCATGAAACGGCTTCATGATCTCGCCCCCGTGCGACAGCCGGGCTCTCTTGAGGTAACGGCCAGCAGCTCGAGCCAGAGCCTGACATTGAAAGAGGATGCCGTGCCGGCGGCAAGGCCGATGATTGAGAAATTGACAAGTACTAGCCGCGATCGGGTGGCCGGGCGCGGTTATAGCGTCTTATTGCTCTCCTTCACCGCGCCCTGATCGACATAGACCTCGCTGCCCAGCTGCCGGAATTTCTCCGACATCTGTGCCATGCCTTGCTCCTTGTCATTCAACGTCGCCGCATAGTCGCGTACGTCCTGTGTGATCTTCATCGAGCAGAACTTCGGACCACACATGGAGCAGAAATGCGCCACCTTGTGCGCTTCCTTGGGCAATGTCTCGTCGTGATATTCGCGGGCGGTGTCGGGATCGAGCCCGAGGTTGAACTGGTCCTGCCAGCGGAAGTCGAAGCGCGCGCGTGACAGTGCGTCGTCGCGCAGCTGCGCCGCCGGGTGGCCCTTGGCGAGGTCGGCGGCGTGCGCCGCGATCTTGTAGGTGATCACGCCTTCCTTGACGTCGTCGCGGTCGGGCAGGCCGAGATGCTCCTTCGGTGTTACGTAGCAAAGCATGGCGCAGCCGAACCAGCCGATCATGGCCGCGCCAATCCCCGAGGTGATGTGGTCGTAACCGGGCGCGATGTCGGTCGTAAGCGGGCCAAGCGTATAGAAGGGCGCTTCGCCGCACTCTTTCAGCTGCTTGTCCATATTGATCTTGATCTTGTGCATCGGCACGTGGCCGGGGCCTTCGATCATCACCTGGCAGCCTTTCTTCCAGGCGATCTGCGTGAGTTCGCCCAGCGTCTCCAGTTCGGCGAATTGCGCACGGTCGTTGGCGTCGGCGATCGAACCAGGGCGCAGGCCGTCGCCGAGCGAGAACGATACATCATACTTGCGCATGATGTCGCAGATCTCATCGAATCGCTCATAGAGGAAGCTTTCCTTGTGCCGCGACAGGCACCACTTCGCCATGATCGAGCCGCCGCGCGAGACAATGCCGGTGACACGGTCGGCGGTCAGCGGCACGTAAGCGAGCCGCACCCCGGCGTGAATGGTGAAATAATCGACGCCCTGTTCGCACTGCTCGATCAGCGTGTCTTTGTAGCATTCCCAGTCGAGCTTGACGGGATCGCCGTCCACCTTCTCCAGCGCCTGATAGATCGGCACGGTGCCGATCGGCACCGGAGAATTGCGCAGGATCCATTCGCGGGTGTTGTGGATGTTGCGGCCGGTGGAGAGATCCATCACCGTGTCGGCGCCCCAGCGGATCGCCCACACCATCTTCTCGACTTCTTCCTCGACCGATGACGTGACGGCCGAATTGCCGATATTGGCGTTGATCTTTACCAGGAAGTTGCGGCCGATGATCATCGGCTCGAGCTCGGCGTGGTTGATGTTTGAAGGAATGATGGCGCGGCCGCGGGCGATTTCGCTGCGCACGAATTCCGGCGTGATGAAAGCGGGCATCGATGCGCCGAAGCTTTCGCCGTCGGCGAGTGTGGCTTCTGCGCGCTCGAGCTGCTTCTTGCGGCCGACGTTCTCGCGCTCGGCGACGTAGATCATTTCCTTGGTGACGATGCCGGCCTTGGCAAATTCATACTGTGTGACCGTTTTTCCATCGAGCGCGCGCCAAGGCTTCGGCGTGTTCGGGAAATTCCGCGCCAGGTGCTTGCCGGTGACGTTGCCATTGTCGACGGGCTGGATCGGGCGGCCTTCATACTGCTCCACGCCGCCGCGTTCTTTCACCCATTCGATGCGCGTGCGCGGCAGGCCCTTTGCCACATCGGTCGTCACATCCGGATCGGTGTAAGGCCCGGTCGTGTCGTAGACCGGCAGCGGCGGTTCACCTGACGATGCATCGAGCGCGATCTCGCGCAGGGGCACGCGCAGGTCGGGCGCGGCCTCGGGCTGCGAATAGGTCTTGCGTGAAGCGGACAGGGCGCCGGTGGTGACCTTTGGGGTGACGAGATCGGCGCCGGTGACTGGTTTATTCATGCGGTGACTCCCGAGCGAAAACCGAAGTAGCAGAGTGCGGCGCCGACGATGACCCAGAACGCCGCCGCAGCCATTGTGAAATTGTAACTCAGAACCTTCTTGCCGAGTTTCGTTGCACGGTCCGGCGCGAAGATACGCACCGCACCGCTGATGACGGCGATCCAGCCGAGCAGCGTGATGATCACCGGCCAGTTTGCGACCCACACATTGTGGCTGAGCACAACCGCAAGCCCGGCCGGCATCAGGATCATGCCGGAGAGAAAAATCAGGGCCGGGCTGTGCAGAAATTCCTGCGCCAGCTTGCGGAACGCGGCCTCGTTGGCAAGCACGCTCACGCCGACCAGAGCCATCACGGGCCCGATCAACCGCGCAAGAAAGATGGAGATCGCCATTTGTCCTGTCCCTTCGCCGGCATGACCCGGATCAGGTTCAAAGGGTTTTTCTCAGCCCAGCAACGGGCACCCCTCGGAACATTGTTTAATGTAGGCACAGGGGCAGGGGTGTCAATGCAACTTTGCCCGGCCGTCGGGTCGAAAAATCATTGCGGCTATGCGCGAGGCGCGAGTGGCCGCCTCAAGCCTGCGGCGGCATGAAAATCATGCGGACAAAATCGCGGAACAGGAGGATCTGCCGGGGCAGGATCGTGCTGTCCTGCAGTACGCGGCCGAGGATCAGTCCGCCTTCCACCAGCGTGTAGGCCGTATCGGCGAGCGCATCGAGGTCGACCTCGTGGCGCGGCGGGTAGCGCCCGGCAATGGTCCGCAGCCTTTCGCGAAAGCGGGTACGCCAGTCGAGCATGCCGTCGGCGTTGAGCTTGCGCAGCTCTTCGTTGAACAATTGGTCCTGATAGGCAAAAGAGGCGGCGAGGCAGCCGGGATGCGCTTGCGGCAGGTCGGCAAGCATCTCGGCGAAAAGCTTGAGACCGACCAGGAAGCCGTGCAGCGGGTCTTCGTTCAGATCATCGCCACGGCGGAAAATGCTGTCGAGCAGTTCGCGATCCTGCCGCAAGTAGCGCAGCAGCAGACCCTTGGCGAGTTCGCCCTTATCCTTGAAGTGATAGAAGAAGCCGCTTTTGGAAATACCGGCCGCCGCGATCAGCTCCTCAATCGAGGTGGCGGCAAATCCTTTGGCGAGCACTGCGCTTTCGGCGAGCTCAAGCAGTCGTTCGCGCGTGTCGCCGGTTTTGCGGGACGAAATCTCGAGCATGGCGCACTGTACCACGGGTGCAGTTGGTGACCCGTGACCCGCGCCGAAACGTCGCGCCTCGTCACTATCCCGCTCAAAACCCACGCGAAAAATAATGTACGCACTTGACTACGAGTTTGCTTATCGGACTGGCGCGTGCGCGCTAGGTCTTCGGCAACGCACGTATTGAAGGACACACCATGTCGAAATATCGCCAAAGGCTCCCGCAATTGTGCGGTCGGCCGTTTCTCACCGATGGCGGCTTTGAGACCACGCTGATTTTCCAGAATGGCATCGATTTGCCGTTCTTCGCGAGCTTCGATCTGCTCAAGACCGAGCGGGGCGCGACTGTCATTCGTGACTACTACGAGCGCTACATCGCGATCGCCAAACGCAACCGCACCGGCTTCGTCCTGGAAGGCGCGACGTGGCGTGCAGGCCCGGATTGGGGGAAGAAGCTCGGCTATTCGCGCGCGCAACTGGCCGAGGCCAATCGTGCGGCTGTAACGCTGATGGCGGACTTGCGCGATGAACATGAGACCGCGCTATCGCCGATCGTAATCTCGGCGAATATCGGTCCGCGCGGCGACGGTTATAAAATTGAAAAGGCGATGAGCGCTGCCGAGGCCGAGGACTATCATAGTTGGCAAGTCGTTATCTTCCGCGACACCGAGGCGGACCTGATCAGCGCGTTCACGATCAACTACGTTGAGGAGGGCATCGGTGTTGCGCGCGCATGCCGCAAAGCCGGCATGCCGTCGGTGATTTCATTTACGGTCGAGACCGACGGCAAATTGCCGAGCGGACAGACGATCCGCGACGCGATCGAGCAGACCGATCGTGAAACCGACAACGCGCCGGCTTACTACATGCTCAATTGCGCGCATCCCACGCATTTCGCCGATGCCCTGCGCAAAGGCGAGCCATGGGTAGCGCGACTGCGCGGATTGCGGGCGAACGCCTCGACGCGCAGCCATGCGGAACTCGATGCCGCGCCCGATCTCGATATCGGTGATCCCGCCGATCTCGGCCAACTCTATCGTGCACTATGCCGGCAATTCGGACACCTCGCGGTGCTCGGCGGCTGCTGCGGCACAGATCATCGTCACATCGAGCAGATTTCGCTCGCTTGCGTTCCGATCGAAGACGGTGTCGCTCGGTAACATCCCGTCATTGCCGGGTCTCGCCCGGCGATTCATGATAGGGGCATGGCGCAGCCTTTCGTCGAGCCATGCGACCGCGGCATCATTGCCGCCGAAGTCTGCCCGCGCGAAATCGGACGCGAGATTGCTCCGCAACGTCGCCGGGTAGTGCTGGCGGCCTGTGTGCTCGCATCTTCGATGGCCTTCATCGATGGGTCGGCACTGACCGTAGCGTTGCCCAAGCTGCGCGCCTTTTTCGGCGCCGACCTCACCATCGTGCAATGGGTGCTCAACGGCTATGTGCTGGCGCTCGCCGCGCTGACATTGATCGGCGGCGCTCTCGCCGATCATTACGGCAAGGCGCGCATGCTGGCGGTCGGCTGCGTGGGTTTCGGCCTCTCATCGGTCGCCTGTATCGTAGCGCCAACGATCGGCTGGCTCATCGCATGCCGCGTAGCGCAGGGCATCTCCGCGGCCGTTCTGACGCCGGCAAGCCTGGCATTGATCGGGGCGACTTACCCAAAGGAAGAGCGCAGCCGCGCCATCGGGGTATGGGCGGCCGCTTCCTCGCTCACGACCGCGGGCGGTCCGATCCTTGGCGGTTGGCTGACCGAGAATTACGGCTGGCAATGGGTGTTCGCGATCAATCCGCCTCTCGCGGCAATCGCCGTCGTTCTTCTGATCGCTTATGCCCCGCCCGACCGGCACGCAGAGCGACGTTTCGACATTGTGGGGGCTGTCGTCCTTGCCGTTGCGTTGGGCGCCTTGGCCTGGGCGCTCAGTCAGATCGGCCCGGAGAAGGCCGCGGCAAGCGCCGCAATGATTGCACTTGGCGCCGTCGTCGGCGTCGCGGCGCTTGTCGCTTACGCTTACTGGGAGCGCGTTACGTCGTCTCCGATGACCCCGCCGCGGCTGATCACCAATCGGCCTTTTGTCGGCCTGAATGTGGCAACGCTATTCATCTACACGGGGCTTTCGATTATGTTCTTTCTGCTGTCGTTCGACCTCGTCGACCGACGCGGGCTGTCACCCACAAGCGCGGGGCTTGCTTTCCTGCCGTTCACACTCGGCGTTGGACTTCTGTCTCAACCATTCGGCGCGCTGGCCGACAAGGTCGGCGCGAGGACCTTGCTAATTGTCGGGCCGCTCGGCGCGGGCTTCGCCCTAATTCTATTGGCCTTGGGCAAAGATGCGTCGCTGGTGTTGGGCGTGCTCACTCCGATGATGTTGCTCGGCATCTCCCTCGCATTGGTGGTCGCCCCGCTTACGGCCTCGGTGATGTCGAGCGTCGCGGATGTCGATGAAGGCCTCGCCTCGGGCATCAACAATGCAATCAGTCGGGTCGCCCAACTGGCCGGCATCGCGCTCTCGGCCGGCGTCGCGTCATTTGCGTTTGGCTACAGAGCCGGACTGATTATTGCCGCGATTTGCGCCGCTGCCGGCGCGATCACGATGGCATCGACCCTGCCGGCTCCCGCGCACAGACGCTAGGCAGTGACCGGCGCCGGGATCGGCGTCAAATTCTGCAGTTGAAAGTGGGCGAGCGCCTGCATGGCACCCGGGTCGAGAAATTCAACGCGGCGTTCGCTTCCCGCGATCAATTTCTCGCCGCGCAGCCTCTGCATCATTCGGTTGAGGTGAGGAACGCTGAGGCCGAGCACGTCAGCCATCACCTCCTGTGAAAACGGCAAAGCAAAGCTCGTTTTCTCGGCGCGACCGACAGCGTGCAGCCGCTCGTGCAGCTCAAGCAGAAAATGCGACAGCCGTTCGAACGGCGTGCGGCGCCCGACATCAATGATGTGCTCCGCATAGGTTGCGGCTTCCTGTACGGCGATCCAGGTCAAGGCCAGACCGAATTGCGGGCGGCGATAACAGAGCTGCACATAGGAATCGAGGGAGCAAACGTTCATCGTCAGATCNGTGATGGCGGTCACGGAGTAGACGGCGCGCTTGAGGAAGCTACCGGGTATTCCCACAAGGTCGCCAGGCAAAAGCACGTTGAGGATTTGCCGCTTGCCGTTGCGCAGAAGCTTGTAGCGCACGGCGTAGCCGTCCTTCAGGAAACAGAGCTTGCGAAACTCGTAACCATCGACGACGAGGTCGCGCCGGCGTTTGACCGACATCTCATCTTCGATCAGGGCTTCCAGACTCTTCAGATCATCAGCACTGAGTTCGACGTGTTGCAACAGCCGCATGACAAACGGATGCCGCTCTAATTCCCTGGTCGGTCCTGCGTGCATGGCTTTCCCGGCGGCAAAGGCTACCATTAATCTGAATCAATGATCCTGGCAAAAGCGCCGACCTGGCAAAGCCGGTCGAATACCACGCCACTCTTTCCCCTCTGAAACAGAGTGAGTGGCTGCGAAGGTAATACCTCAATGGCCGCGCGGCTTGCGTGCGGCCATTTTTTGAATGGGAGTCCTTTGGCTTATGCGGCAATTCCTGCCGCCGACGATGTGCCGGGACGGTTGGTTTGGTTTGCCCCTTTCCAACCGTAACGCACGGGAAGCCCCGGCGTTGACGTCGGGGCTTCTTCACGTGGGCGTTAATGTGTGCCCATGCGATGCAATTTGAGGACGGTGTAAACCGTGTCGCTTGCCGGCGTCGGAACGCCGAACTCGCGGCCGAGCGCGCGGACCTTTCCGGCGAGCCAATCAAGCTCCAGGCGGTTGCCGCGCTCAAGATCGTGTGCCATCGAAGCCCGCATACCCGGCTCGACCTTGTTCACGAGAAAACTCATTCGCTCGTCGACGTAAGCATGATCGAGTGAGATGCCCTTTGCTTTTCCGACCGCAAACGCTTCTTCCATGAGCTGGTGGAAAAATTCGCGTAATTCAAGATCGGCAATGATCGGACCGATGCTGGAGCGCAGGCTTGCCGTCGAACCGGCCATCGCCGTGAGGAAGATGAATTTCTGCCAGAGCTCGCGCGATATGTCGACAGATAGATCGATATCGAGCTTGGCGGCCTTGCCGGCATCGACGAATGCGCTGAGTTTTGGGTCAGGTTTTTTGTCGGCACGGCCGAAACGCAATATCGCAAATTGGCTGGTGTGTTTGATGACGCCGGGTGAAGCGATGACGGTGGCAATGTAGGCGGCGCCGCCTAGCACGCGATCGGCTCCCAGCATGGCCGAAAGGCGATCAACGTTGTCGATGCCATTCTGGAAAGTAATGAGGCGGCTGTCCGGACCGAGAAGCGGTCGCGCCGCTTCCGCCGCCTGTTCGGTATCCCACAATTTTACTGCGAACAGCACAATGTCGACCGGTCCTACCTTCGCGGGATCGTCGGTGACGTTCGGCTTCGGCAGATGCAGATTGCCGTGAACGCTTTCGACCTTGAGCCCATTCTTGGCAATCGCGTCACGATGAGCGCCGCGTGCAATGAAGAAAACGTCGTGGCCCGCGGCCGCAAGGCGCGCACCGAAATAACCGCCGAGAGCTCCGGCGGCCATGGCTGCAATACGCATTGGTTTGATCCGCTCCGTTACTGGTCCGGAGCGGTTTACCGAAACTCCGAAGCCTTGTCATGGCCGGGTTGCCCGGCCAGGTTGCGCCGGCCAGGCTATCAGCGACGTCAAAACCTAGTAGCGGCCGGATGGCCGTATCGTGTCCCAGGTCGCCTGTGCGCGGCTTTGTGAGGCGGGCGCATAAGCAGGCGCCATTGAAGCGTGCCGGGATTTTGGCGACGCCGTCTGCGGTAACACGACCACCTTCGCGCCGACCTGCACGCGATTGTAAAGGTCGATCACGTCGTCGTTCGTGAGACGAATGCAACCGCTCGACACTTGTTTGCCGATCGTGCTCGGCGCGTTGGTGCCATGGATGCGATATTGCGTGCCGGCGATGTACATCGCGCGGGCGCCGAGAGGATTGCCCGGACCGCCGGCGGTCATGCGCGGCAGGTAAGGCTGGCGTGCAAGCATTTCGCTCGGCGGGTACCAGTCCGGCCACTCGGTCTTGCGCTCGACGGTTTTAACTCCCGACCAGGTGAAGCCTTCGCGGCCAACGCCGATGCCGTAGCGCATCGCCTTGCCATCGCCGAGCACGTAATAAAGAAAAGTGTTCGGGGTATCGATGATGACGGTGCCGGAAGCTTCGTGGCCTGAGTAGTTCACGATCTGCCGACGCAGCCGCGCATCGACCGGCGCGTCGTCCTGGTCATCGGTCGGCGCGACCGCAACCGTTTGCGGAGCCGTCTGTGCCGAGGCGGCAGGAGCTAGGAAGGCAAATAGCGGTTCGGCTTTGGCAGGACCGCACGACAGCGCAATGGCGCCGATAAGCGCGGCAAGCATGACTGACCTGGACATGACACCCTCGTCGATAACCACCCTCCCGTCTCCGGTCGGGAAAATGACCGACAGGTTCAAAGGTTCCTCGTCGCCGTCCGGGTAATTCCTGTCACCCGCAGGAACGAATTGGCGAACACCGAGTTTGGGCGTCAATCTTTCCGTTTGTGCCAGCCAACGATTGCTTCGGGCACGCTGTCGGTCGACGCGAAATAGGGCTTTATGTCGAGGAGCGGCGTACCATTAAGGCAATCGAGTCCGACGACTGAGAGACGATTGCCGTCGACACCCAGCAATTTGACCACGCTCATCGCGATTGGGTTGGGGCGGGCAGGGGAGCGCAATGCAAAGGTGCCGCGCTGGATACCGTGGTGGCCGGGCACCTGCAGCACCAGATTTCGCGGGGATCGGTCCATCCAATAGAGCAGGACAATGTGCGTGCAGGTCTCGACATCCTTGAGGGCTTCACGCCATCGGGTCTCGACCTCGACCGTACAGACCACCTCGGACTCCCGCGCATTCTTCGGGCAGTCCTTGCGCTCTTTCCAGGGCGTGTGGATGCGACCGATGAAATAGAGCCCGGCGTCCACCTGCTGAGGCAGATCGATCGTCTTTTCGCCCTCCCAGATGCCGAAGTCCTTGCTTCTCATGCCGGGTTCTCCGTCCACCTGCATTCGTGGTCACCCGTGACGGTCCGTCAACCGGAGCCAAATAAATACGTGTGCCGGGCTTGCGAATGGTCGCTTCAACGTATAAGCATATCTTTATATGGTGGGAAATGGCCCATACATGAGTACGAGCGGCACGCTGAGCTTTGATGCCCTGAACTCTGCCCTCAAGGCGGCTGGCGAGGAGACACGCCTGCGCGTGCTGGCCGTTCTGGCCGAGGCCGAACTGACCGTCTCCGATCTAACAGATATTCTCCGGCAATCGCAGCCACGCATCTCGCGCCACCTGAAGCTTTTGACGGAAGCTGGCCTCGTCGAGCGTTTCCGGGAAGGCACCTGGGCCTTCTTTCGCCTTGCCGAACACGGGGACGGGGCGGACGTCGCGCGCATTCTGATCGAGCGGCTCAATCCCGGCGACCAGACAATCGCGCGCGACCGCGCACGGCTCGCCTCAGTGCGGCAGGCGCGCGCCGCAGCTGCACAGGCCTATTTTCGCGCACACGCCGCCGAGTGGGACCGTATCCGAAAATTGCACGTGACCGACGATGCGGTCGAGGAAGCCATCCGCGCCGCACTCGCCGACAGGCCGTTCCGCTCCTTGCTTGATCTGGGGACCGGAACGGGACGCATGCTCGAATTGTTCGGCCCTGAAATCGAGCGCGGCCTCGGACTCGATCTTTCGCTCGACATGCTGTTGCTTGCGCGCGACCGGCTTGAGCGCGCCGGTCTCAAGAACTGCAGCGTGCGGCAGGGCGACATCTACGACCTGCCACTCGCTAATGACTCCTTCGATGTCGTAATACTCCATCAGGTGCTGCACTTCCTCGACGACGGTGCGCGCGCGATCCACGAGGCGGCGCGTGTGTTGCGTCCGGGCGGACGCCTGCTGGTGGTCGACTTTGCACCGCACGAACAGGAATTCCTGCGCGAACAGTTTGCGCATCGACGCCTGGGATTTGCCCCTGAGACTGTGACCCAGTGGATCACGGCGTCTGGCCTTGAGCCGGTGCTGCACAAATCGCTGGTGCCGGAGCTCGGCTCCGAAGGCAAGATCGCCGTTTCTCTTTGGCTTGCACGCGACATACGCGCTCTGATGGCTGCGCCCTATCGACGTGAGGTAGCGTGATGAACAGTCCCGTCCGGCTGAGTCGCTTCACGCCCGCCAACAGCGGCCGTATCGGTGTGTCGTTCGAATTCTTCCCGCCCAACAGCGAGGAGATGGACAGGATCCTTTGGGAGTCGATCGAGCGCTTGGCGCCCTTGGCGCCGGACTTCGTGTCGGTGACCTATGGCGCCGGCGGCACGACGCGCGAGCGCACCCACGCGACAGTCAAACGCATTCTTGCCGAAACGCCATTGATTCCTGCTGCGCATCTCACCTGCATCGCGGCCACCCGTGAGGAAATTGACGCAATCGTGCGGACATATCATGCAGCCGGCGTGCGCCACATTGTGGCGCTGCGCGGCGATCCATTAAACGGAGCGGGCGAAAAATATNCTCCGCACCCGGGCGGTTACAGCAATGCCGCCGATCTCGCTGCCGGCATCAAGCGCATCAGCTCCGATTTCGAGATTTCAGTCTCGGCCTACCCGGAGAAGCATCCCGACAGTCCAACCGTCGAAGCCGATATCGATATGCTCAAGGCCAAGGTCGACGCCGGCGCAACCCGCGCAATCACCCAGTTCTTCTTCGAAAACGACCTTTATTTCAGGTATCTCGATCGCGTGCGCGCGGGCGGGATAAATATTCCGATCGTGCCCGGAATCCTGCCGGTGCAGAATTTCAAGGCGGCCACCAACTTTGCAAAGCGCTGCGGCGCGTCAGTACCCGGCTGGATCGCCGGGCGGTTTCAGGGCCTCGATGATGATGCCGCGACACGCAAGCTGATTGCTGCGGCTGTTGCCGCCGAGCAGGTGTTCGATCTGGTCGATCGCGGCGTCACGACCTTCCACTTCTACACGATGAATCGCGCCGACCTCGTCTTTGCAATCTGCCACCTGCTGGGCCTGAGGCCGGCCAATTCCCGACAGGACGCGCGTAAGCAAGTAGCACAGTAATGTCAGAAAAAAGCGTACGATCCGAGTTTGTTAGTTTGCTCAAACAGCGCATTCTTGTGCTCGACGGTGCCATGGGCACCATGATCCAGTCGCTGAAGCTGAGCGAGGAAGGCTATCGCGGCGCGCGCTTCGACGCGTGGAATCGTGAGGTGCGGGGCAACAACGATCTGCTCAATCTCAGCCGTCCCGACGCCGTGCGCGACATCCATCTCGCCTATTTCCGTGCCGGTGCCGACATCGTTTCCACCAACACATTTTCCTCGACCTCCATTGCCCAAGCCGACTACGGCATGGAGGGCATCGCCTACGAACTCAATCGGGCAGGGGCAACGCTCGCGCGCGAGGCGGCCGCACAGGCGCAGAAGGAAGATGCCCGTCGTCGCTTCGTTGCTGGCGCTCTCGGTCCGACCAATCGCACGGCATCGATCTCACCTGACGTCGCAAACCCCGGATTCCGCGCTATCACCTTCGACCAGTTGCGCATTGCCTACTCCGAGCAGGCGCGGGGTTTGATTGATGGCGGCGCTGATCTGCTTTTGATCGAGACGATCTTCGATACGCTCAATGCTAAAGCGGCGATCTTCGCCATTTCCGAGATTTGCGAGGAGCGCGGCCTCGATATGCCGGTAATGATTTCCGGCACGATTACCGATCGCTCGGGACGACTGCTGTCAGGCCAGACGCCTGGCGGTTTCTGGAATTCAGTACAGCATGCGAACCCCCTCACCATTGGCCTTAACTGCGCGTTCGGCGCGCGTGAACTGCGCGCCCATATCGCCGAATTGTCGCGGCTCGCCGATACATTCATCTGCGCTTATCCGAATGCCGGATTGCCGAATGAGTTCGGCTGCTATGACGAAAGCCCGGCCTTTATGGCCGAACTTCTGGGTGAATTCGCCGAGGCCGGTCTGGTGAATGTTGTGGGCGGCTGTTGCGGAACGACACCCGAGCACATCGAGGCTATCGCGAAAGCCATCGCCGGAAAGGCTCCGCGAGCCATTCCCGACTTGCCCCGGCGGTTGCGCCTGTCCGGCCTCGAGTCATTTACGCTCACGCCTGAAATTCCGTTCGTCAATGTTGGCGAGCGCACCAACGTCACCGGCTCCGCTAAGTTCCGCAAGCTGATTACGGCGGGG
>AF_2010_repII_A001DRAFT_10000115_pt1 | contig 13389 bp, 14 predicted proteins | sample AmaForreplIIA001_FD_9190 | JGI IMG/M metagenome (IMG submission 9190)
TGAGCCGGTGCAGTGCCAAGGGGATGAGAATCCCGCCAAGCGCGGCGGCGACCAGATTGCAGATCATTGCCAGGCCGATCACGAAGCCGAGGCCCGGTACCTCGAACCAGATATAGGCCGCCGTTCCGGTAATAACGGCAAATGCCAAGCCGTTGAGAAGGCCAACCATCAGTTCGCGTGAAATCACGCGCCAGGCATTGGCATCACTCAGGTCGCGGGTCGCGAGCGCTCGCACTGCGACCGTCATAGTCTGTGTGGTGGCGTTACCACCCTGACTGGCGACGATTGGCGCCAACACTGCAAGGGCGACCATTTTTTGCAACTGACCTTCGAAGAGCCCGAGCACCGATGACGCCAGAAATGCGGTTGCAAGATTGATCAGCAGCCAACTGAATCGGCCGCACGCAATCTTCCACACTGAATCGGACAGGCCTTCGTCGCGCGGAATCCCGCCGAGGGCGTGAATGTCTTCTTCCGCTTCCTCTTCGAGCACGTCGGCAACGTCGTCAAAGGTAATGACCCCGACGAGGCGNTCGTCGGCATCCACGACCGGAGCAGTNACCCAGTTGTACCGTTGAAAGAGGCGCGCGACTTCCTCCTGATCCTGGGCCGCACCGACTCGATGGCGGTCTTTTTCCGTCAGACCTGAAATGGGTACGGGGCGCTTGCTGCGCAGCAAGCGATCAAGCGGCACGGCTCCCTGAAAATGTCCTCCCTCATCGACGACGTAGAGCTCGTAGAATTGATCGGGCAGTTCCGTTGTTTCGCGCATATAGTCGATCGCCTGCCCGACATTCCAATGGGGCGGGACGGCGATGAACTCCGCCTGCATCCGCCGGCCCGCCGAATCCTCCGGATAGTCGAGGCTGCGCGCCAGCGTGACGCGCTCGGGNTGCGGCAATTGCTCGAGGATCTCAGCCTGTTCGTCCTTCGGCAGGTCTTCCAGGATGGCGACCGCATCGTCGGACTCCAGTTCACTCACGCCTTTGGCGACGGTCTGCGAAGGCAATTCCTCGAGAATTTCCTCGCGCACCGTGTCATCGACTTCCGTGAGGGCTGTGAAGTCGAAATCGATGCCTAGCAATTCGACAAGCCGCTGCCTCTGGTCGGCTGGCAATGCTTCGATCAGCGCGCCCATGTCGGACTCATGCAGGTTGCCGACAAGCGCCTTCAACCCCGTGCCATCGGCTGCCTTGATCCTGCGCGCGACGCTCTTGACGAAAGTCTTGCGGATCGAGCCATCCTTGTTGCGCGGAAGTTGCGCAGCGGCCTCGCTGTGGGTCACCTGTTCCTGGTCGAGCATGTCAGAGGCCTGTCGGCAGAAAACTACTGAAGCGCGATGCTTGTACGCCCGGTTGTACGCTTCGTGCAAACTATTAAGCGTGTAAGGGGCGCGAGCTTGCCGCTCACCGACGAATGCGGCAAAGAATGTTTCATGACGCGAATGTGTCTCGTCGCAATCGCTTTCGCAATCGTTCCGTGGACAGCGGTCGCTGCGCTGTGCCCCGGCAATTCGGACGCTCTCGGAACCGAGCGGGTGCTCGAAGTCGATGTCAAAAATATGCCGCGGGTTGGCCGCAAGCAGTTTCCTTCAACGCTCCCGCTGGGTGAGAAGGAACTGGTGCTCACATTCGATGATGGTCCCTGGCCCGGGACCACCACAAGAATTCTGGACACGCTCAAAAATGAATGCGTGCGCGCGACATTCTTCCTTCTGGGGCGAAATACGGCAGCGCATCCAGAAATCGCGCGCCGGGCTCTCGCTGAAGGCCATAGCATCGGCCACCACAGTTATTCGCACCCCCTGCTCGATCGCATGCCCATGATGAAGGCCGAGGCGGAAGTCGACCGCGGCATCGAAGCGGATGAGACCGCGCTCTATGGCCAAGTTCGAGCACTCCCCGCCACGCCCTTTTTCCGATTTCCGGGCTTTGCCTCAAACCCCGCTCTTCTCAATCGCATGAACGAGCGCGGTCTCGTGGTTTTTGGGGCTGACGTATGGGCGAGTGATTGGAAGCAGATGCAGCCCGATCAGGAACTGCGCCTGATCCTTTCCCGTATAGAAAGGGTTGGGCGCGGGATTGTCCTCTTTCATGACACAAAGTCACAGACGGCCCAGATGTTACCGGCTTTCCTGCGCGAACTGAAAAAGCGGGGCTATCGGATCGTGCATATTCTACCGGCGGGGGGTAAAGCACGTTGAGGCGGCATCGCATATTTACCTCACCGAGTAAAAATCATTGGAAAACAAGACTGTGTTGGGTCCACAATGCGTAATCCTCCGTTAAGGTCGCGCGCCATACTGTCGGGAAGTCATTGATTCTGGTCGGTGATGGCGTGAGGTCGGGGGGCCCGATGCGCGTTGTAGTGGTGTTGTTTGTCTGGTTGCTTGGCCTAGTCGCGGCTGTAGCGGAGCCGTGCGCGGGCAACCCGGATGCGCTCGGCACCAGCCGCGTTCTCTCTATCAGCCCGAACGAGTTCCAGCGTATCGGCAGCATGCAATACACCAAAACGCTGCCGCTCAACGATCATGAAGTTGTCCTCACTTTCGACGACGGCCCTATCCCACCGTATTCAAATTCCATTCTCGACACATTGGCCTCGCAGTGCGTGAAGGCGACCTATTTTCTGGTCGGCGAAATGGCGCAGGCCTATCCATCGATCGTACGCCGTATCTACAATGCCGGTCACACCATCGGCACTCATAGTCAAAACCACCCGTTCGCTTTTCAGCGGCTGAGCGAACCGAAATTCGAACGTCAGGTCGATCTCGGCATTGCATCGGTGGACACTGCCCTCGGTGACTCAAAGGCGCTGTCGCCGTTTTTCCGGATTCCCGGTCTGGGAAGGACCAACGCGATCGAAAACTACCTCGCGTCAAAGTCCTTGGTAACCTGGAGCGCGGATGTCGTGGCGGATGACTGGAAGCGCATCGGCGCGCGCGAGATCGTACGCCGTGCGATGCGGCGGCTGGAAGCAAGGGGTCGCGGCATTCTCCTGCTGCACGACATTCATCCCGCCACCGTGACGGCACTGCCGATGCTGCTCAAGGAGCTCAAAGAACATGGCTATCAGGTGGTGCAGGTGGTTGCTGACGGAGAGCGGCCTCAATCCGTGCCTGAGCCGGCGGTTTCATCGGATGCCAAAGAGCCCTGGCCTCGCGCGCTTAAGGCGAGCACCGGCCAGGATACGCCAGACAAGACGGTGCTGCGGCATCGCGTGAAAAAGGGCATCAGCGGCAAGCGTCGGCGTCCGTCGGTCGCCAATCTGCATGAGCCTAATTACGACGCCATAGCCAAAGATTGGCAGCAAAAGCAGTTCTAAGCCCACCCACGCCGTAAAATCTCGCTTGGACGATCCGTTGAGTGCACTGCTTCCTTCGGCGCCACGGGTATTTTTCCGTCAATGTGAGCTACCTCACACGAAGGCACCATTTGCACCGCCTAGCTTCGATTATGCGGTTCAAACCTGCTTTCACCCACTGCTGCCAAGTGGTCGGACGGACCTCAGCCATCATCGCGTTCGCGAGCATGGGGTCGTTGGCCTTAGCGGCGACTGCGGTCGACGTTTGGCGCTAGTCGCGCAAGGACATTCACTTGGGCGATACGCATCAGTTTGCGTGCTCTGAACAATTCAGTCGTCACACGCTGATGTGATGGTCGCGAAATCCCTTTCAGGACCCGGGCCCGGTTGCTAACGCAAGACGCGGTGCGATAGTATTGCGCTGCAGGCGCCAAGAATTCGAAGGCGTTGCGTCAGGATTTCAGATGACCGCGGTGATTGGTAACGAGGGGCCCGAGGTCGGGTCACCGAATCTGAAAGGAATGCGCATTCTCCTCGTGGAGGATTCCTGGCAGCTTGGAATGGCCCTCAAAAGTCTGCTGCGCAGTTTCGATGCAGATGTCGACGGGCCCGTTGCCACAACGAAGGATGCCGAAACACTGATTTCGCAGCACGCGCCGGACGCCGCCATCATCGACGTCAATCTTCGCCAAGGCGAGCGGTCCTACGGTTTGATTGACCAGTTGGTCGGTCGAGGTGTCCCCGTCGTCGTAACGTCAGGCTATTCCGATTTGCCGATGGTTTCGGCCAAAGCGCATATCCTTGAAAAGCCCATCAGCGAGGAAAAGCTGATCGCAATACTACGTTCGGTGACAAACAGGTCTTAAAATGCACTTGCACCCATAACGCTTCGTCACGCTTTATCACGCTTCCTCCTATTTCATTGAGTTAGTACGCGGTCGGTCCCCCTGCCCGTCACCCTAAGTCAGGGTCTGTTTTAACCAGTCCGGTGGGAGTTTTGTCACGCGGCTTGCACAACGCGAGCGGCCATGAGCCAATTAATCGCGGCCTGTAGATCATCGGCTTTCGCCACCATGTCGCTGGACGCAAGCAAATCCGCTTGATGTCAGCTTTAGCCCGAAAAAAATGTCCGCTTTGGGCCAACAGCGGACATAGGACATTCGGCAAAAAATCAAATCCGTCACAATGAAAAATCAAGGACTTCTTCAAGATTGCAGGCAGTCCAGTGGCTACAGGAGACGGACCAATCAACCCGAACTCGAACCAGCATATCGAACGAGGAGGACCTCATGGCAATGCGGATTGTTCGATGGGCATCGATGTTCGCCTTCTTGGTACTTATATCGGGACCCTCGAGCAGTCAGCCCTCGCCGCCGCAGGCCGAATGGATCAATGCGTTGCGCAATGGCGGTTTTGTCATCGTTTTTCGCCACGGCACAACCTATCAAGATCAGGCCGACACCGAACCACTCAATCCGAAGCACATCGGGTCGCAACGTCAACTCAACGACAACGGTCGTTCACTTGCAAAATCGATTGGCGAGTCGTTGAGCAAACTGCGCATTCCCGTTGGACAGGTCCATACCAGTCTGTTCCAGCGGGCAATCGACACCGGCACGCTAATGGGTTTCGGCGAGGTCAAGGCGTCTGCCGATTACACGGAAGGCGGTCTCGTGGTTACGCCGATTGAGAATAATCGACGCGCCGCCGCCTTACGCAAGATCGTTGCTACAGTGCCGCCTCCCGGCACCAATGTCGTTGTGGTCACGCACAAGCCGAACATCGTGGACGCCTTTGGCAAAGACTGGTTCGACGTCCGCGAGGGTGAAGCGTCGGTATTCAAACCAGACGGAAGCGGCGGCTACAAGCCAATCGTCCGAATTCAGGCTGATGTCTGGAGTGAGCTCGCCCAAGATGCGGACTCGTTTTTAAATTCATACGACCTCAATTAGGCCAGTTCACACTACTGTCACACCGCTCGACACACATGTCGATCTCGCTGCGAAGCGCCGCGAAATCGATCGGCTTTGTGAAAAGCGTGTCAGCGGCGTCCTTCGGAGCCGTGCGTTTGGTGTCCGCATCGCCATAGGCGGTGATCATAGTGACGGGCACATCTGGTCGCAGGGCCTTGGCCTTGGGCAACAGCTCTAGACCGGTCATTCCCGGCATATTGATGTCTGACAAGATCAGGATCAGAGACACATTCGCTGCGTCTGCAATGCGCTGAAGTGCAATATCGCCAGACTGGGCAAATTCCATCTTGAACTGGTCCGCCCGAAGGTCACGCCTGAATTGCTGCCGAAATAGCAGCTCAACGTCGTCATCAACCACGAGAATAAGGGGGTTCAAGAGGTTTCTCCCGATTTGGTAAGCGACACTCCCGCGCGGGGGAGCACAATGATAAATTCGCTGAATGCACCGGGCTCGGTCTGCACGTCGATAGAGCCGCAATGTTGCTTTACGATGACATCATGGCTGATAGACAGGCCAAGGCCTGTGCCTTCACCAGCCGGTTTGGTCGTGAAGAATGGATTGAATATCTTTTCCTTCACGTCGGGCGGGATACCTGTGCCGTTATCCCGCGTTCTTTATTCGATCAACTCGTCTGCGAGCTGTTGGAGATGAAGAGGTACCTCCAGCCCTAATGCTTTGGCCGTCTTGAGGTTGATAACAAGTTGATACTTCGTCGGCGCCTGTACCGGCATGTTGGCTGGCTTTTCGCCCTTCAGGATACGGTCAACGTAGCCGGCGGCGCGGCGATACAAGTCGGTTCGATCAGGGCCATACGATAGTAAGCCGCCGGCGGCTACGAAGGCTCGATCGAAGTAAATCGCAGGTAGCTTGTGCTGCGCCGCAAGCGTGATCATCAGTTCGCGATTGACGAAGGCAGGTCCGCCTGCGGTCACGATCAGACCGCCATTTGGGGATCGCGCGAAGTTCGTGATCGCGCGCTCAATCTCGCTAGCCCCACGCTTGTTAAACGAACTGACCTCCACCTTGAGCGACGGCGCAACGGCTTGAATGACCCCGAACTGGGCCGGCCCCGTGGGCGTATCGGGATCCCCGAACACCGCAACCCGCCTCACGCCTGGGGCGATCTGCTTGAGCAACTCCAGCCATTTTCCGCTGATGCTGTATTCGAAAAGCATGAAACCCGTGGCGTTGCCGCCGGGCCGCGCCAAACTGTCAACGAAGCCGCCTGCCACTGGATCGGCGATGATCGGAAACACGATGGGCACGGTGTGTGTTGCCTGCGTCAACGGCCCGACTGTCGATGTGCCCGGCGCTAGAATGACGTCTGGCGCAAGTGCGGCTAATTCCGAAGCCTGTTTGCGAATCTCAGCTGGATTGGTCGTCGCCCAACGAATGTCGAACCGCGCGTTGCGACCATCAACCCAACCTAGTTCTTGCAAAGCCCCCTTGAACGCCGCGATCCATGGCTGATAGTCCGGATCGTCCTTAGCTATCGGCAGGAGCAAGCCGACAGTTCGAGTCCGCTCGATCTGCTGCGCACGCGCCATCAGCGGCCACGCAGTTGCAGTGCCCAATAGGCCAATGAACTCGCGCCGCTTCATGCAGCCCTCCCCAATCGGAAGGACAATCGTAACGACTTAAATTGGGATATTGGAGGGGGTGGTGATGTCCGCTTTGGGTCATAATTGCAAGAGCCTATGTCCGCTAAGTGCCGAAAGCGGAAGTCGGCGACTTAAAGGGATAGAATTGCTGCGCTTCCGCTAGGGTGTTCGCAGAAAAGCGTTGGGGCTCGCCATGTTGATGCATCCAAGGCTGCTTGGAATTGCTGCCGTTGTATTCGGCTTCGGTCTGTCCGAGGCACTCCCCGCAGGCGATGTCCGGAAAGGCTCCTGGAAATTCGAGATCGACCGCCGGGATAACCCGATGCTGGCCTATTACGACACCAGAGGCAGGACAATATTCCGCATCTATTGCGGGACGCATTTCGAAACGGATGCGGTCTATCCGGGCGCGGCGCCGAAAGGGGACACCACCGGCTCGATCACTATCGCCAACGGCAAGACACAGATGGACTTCGCCGGCAACGTCTTCCACAACCCCGAAGTCGAAATGCCGACCGATCTGCCGTTTTTCAACCAGGCGGACCTCGGTCATCCCGAGCTTGACGAAGATAAATGGAGAGCGCTGGAAAATCGCTTCTTCGATCTTCTGGACTCCGGACAGCCGCTGACGATCTCGGCCGAGGGCAAAAGCTACTTGCTGCCGCCGGTCAACGTGCCGCACTGGCGGCCGCGTTTCCAGAAAATCTGCTGAAGCGCCGCCGCGATCGACAGGTGCAGTGCAACTAGAGTGTCCGCTTTGGGTCAGTAAAGACATGTGCAGCGCACAAGCTCATGTCCGCTTTACCCCCTAAAGCGACATCAAATGCGACGTATGGGGATTTCCGCTATGGGCCAAAAGCGGACATCGCCCGCCTCATTCGATCACTTCGGCGGCGCTGGTGAGCAGGCCGGACGACAAATTGAAACCGAGCGCGTTCGCCGTCCGAATTTATTCCCGAGCGGTCTTCGCAATGCCGTGATCCATAAGTGAAGTATTGGCGGGAATAGCGTAGGTCGTTTTGCAATCTCCTGCACGTACAGTTTTCAACTACAGGAGAAACAACATGATGAAGTTTCCTAGCACCTTCGACGATGAAAGCCTCCTCACTTACGAAGTATCCGATAAGGCACTGGAAACTGCAGGAGGGAAAGAAATAGCTGTGAACTTTACCCTTGGATCCTGCACGGGCTTGTCTGAATGTCCGGCTTGATCGATTTGGACTGAGCAGCTCCAAAGATTGGAGGCACCTGTGTCAAACAGCATCCTGAACTGGACCAGCCGGGTCGCTATCGCAGGGCGGATCGCGGAATGTCGTCGCCCCCAAAACTGGAATGAGTTGACGATACTAGGTGATTACCACCTGCCCTTCGGCAAGGCCGAAGCCCAAGCAAAAGCGGCGAGGTGGCTCTGGCAGAGTTACATCATCTGATTGAGAAGTAGGACCGCGCCCGGGCAGGGATGCAGTTCTCTTTTCAACGAACCGAACCCGAGGTGCAAAATGCCGCTGTCATTCTGTTTGCCACTCATCATTTGGAGGGACGCGGTCGCTGTCAAAGTCAAGGCGTGACGGGAGATTCGACGATGACAGAACGCGATAAGGGCTTGAACGGCCGCAAGGTACGGATTGGCCGGATTGTTGAAGCCCATGTAACGCTGATTTGCGGAAAGGTAGTCACTTGGTTTGTCGACTGCCGACTTTGATCACCGGCCAATTGAAAATCTTGTCGAATGGCGCTCGCGCCACGAAGATAAAAGTGCGGGGGCAAGGCGAAGTAAAAGACGAAACTGTTAACCGTCCGATCTGCGTACGCACCCCTTATGTCAAGGCTCGGTCAATAGAGCTGGACGATGAGTGGACGACAATACCGGCGAGCAAGACGCAGCGGCTGCTTTTATCCATCCCTCTCAGCCGACTCGCCAAACAATCGCTTTTCTGTGGCTGCTTTCTTCCAGGCCCGCGCCGCTTTTTGCGCGGTACTGCCTACTGTTCTGAGTTGGTGGCCAAGAAACTCGCCGACAGCTATCCAAAGATTATCGGCATACTGATAGTACGCGCACGGCATAGCGCTGATCGAACACATCCACTAAGTGTTGGGTCATTGTTGTTGCCAATGATTTGTTGGGCCATCTTTTCGACAAGCGGCTGGCGGTATTTGAGCTTCCCTATCCACCTTCCCAAGTGACCTTTTGGTTAAACCCCCACCAGCGATGGTGAGCGCCATGCTGGCGGGGGAAGGGACACGTATGAAGGTTTCGTAGAACGGCACTTCACAAATAGCTTTGCTGATTTGGAAATGCGTTGGCTGTGACAGCCGTCACAACTGCGGCCGCGCAGTGGGAGCAAACTTCAAAGGCACCAGCTGGCGTTATCGACGGAACGTCTTAAAAAAGCGCTTTTTTGTGATCGCCAACACAGCGGGGGTGGACATTTGTGATGGCCAGCACTGTGAAGCTCGACCGATGCGCCTATTTTTTAGTTGGAAAGTTCAGAAGATCCTCCGGCCAAATGTCGGGGCAGATGGAGTAAGGGACATGCAGAGCCACAATTGGATTCCAGTGCTGCCATTGGCGCTCTTGTTCGCACTGTTGCCAGCAACCTCACACGGCCAAGAGGCGATCGGCAAAGCCACGTCAGTCAGACCTCAGGCGGAAGGTAGCCATGCAGGGCCACTTTCAGGTGGTTCAAATGTCTATTCGAGAGAAACAATTCGCACCGGAGATTCCGGTCAAGCGGACCTGCAATTTCACGATCACAGCAACTTAACTATCGGACCAAAATCAAGCGTCCGGCTTGATAAGTTCGTGTACGACTCCAATAAATCTGCCGGCAGCGTTGCTATCCAGGCGACACGTGGCTCGTTTCGATTTGCGACGGCATCCCAGGGCAACGGCGTCGTTCAGGTTAAGACTCCCTATGGCACCCTTGGGATCCGCGGTTGATTGTGCAACGCGTTCATTTCCTGCCAGCCCATCGTTCGTAGAGCGGGCGGCATTGAGTGGGTTTGGGGGGGTCGATGATCTCTCGCGTTTTACTGGTACTTGGCAATGTGACGCTTTGGGCCGGCTACGCCTTCGCGGCGCTTTGCTTTGCCCTTTTAGTTTATTCATTCTCGCAAGACGGAGCACGTGACGCAGCAACGTGGGTTATTACGCTCGGACTCGGTGTAACCGCTGTCATTATGGGGTACGCCATTCGTTACATTCTGCGTGGACAAAAAGCTTGAGCGCTGGCGCGGCTAATCCAGCGTTAAGCCGTTGGCCCAAGGTCCAACTAAAAAACCTGCCCAGCCCGCGTCATTATAGAGCGTCAGAAAGCCAGAGCCTTACTTGGCCCGCGACGATCACACATCGTTACGGGCTTTTTCTTTCGGCACTTACCGATTAAGAACTTTTTCGGCTTTGAGATTAAATCGACATAACGAACCATACAGACATCGTGCATTTGGTCTTGTCTGGCTGTACTGTGTAATTCCTCTCAAAGAGGAGTCTCTTTATGAAGGCACCGTATATTTTGGTCGTAGTCGGAATGCTTCTTCCGACTATCGCGATGGCGCAATCATTGAAGTCCTGCCTGGACATTGAAGACCAGACCAAGGAACGCCTGAACTGTTATGACGCAATGATAAAGCCAGAGCCCAAGGAGACTTCTGCGCCAGCGAAGACCATGAAAGACTGTCGCTTTGTTAAGGAGGAGGATCAGCGTCTCACCTGCTTCAATCGGTTTGCGAGCTCGAAAAAGAATATAGCCAAAAAAACTAAGACACCTTGATAATGTCCGCGTCAGTCGGCTTTGGGAATTAGATCAACATAACGAACCATGCAGGCGTCATGCGTTTGTCCATGACGGCTGCACTGTGCAATCTCCTCCCGCAGATCCGGCAGTCGCATATCGGCACTGTAGCGCTCAATTAATTTCCGCTTTCGATATTGGCCCGAGCGTCCGCATTTCTCACAGGACAGCCGAACCCACGGTGGCCCAACTAATTCCCAACCGACCTCACACCATTGGATTTTTGATGTCTTGCTGTCGAGCCCGCCTTCTGGCGGCCGAGTGATCGACTCTACGCCTGAAGATGCGGTGGCGGATTTCAAAGCGCGGTGGAATCAGGGCGTCACCTCGCCATGAACAACCAAACCGCAATCACCATGACGGCAATTCCAAACCCTCCCACGACTGCATCGCGGGTTGGATTGGGATAATCGTTCCAAATACGCCACCAGGGCCTGCTGTCGGGGCTGACCGAAAACGTGACCTTGTGATCAGGCATTGCCCTTGAACTTGACTGTGATTGTTTCTGCATAGGGGCACGATGAACATTCAAACGTGCGCTGGTCATGGCCCGCTTTTTGGGCCGGTTCGATAGTCGAAAGGAACATCGGCTCCGCGCAATATGGGCACCGGCGTTTTCCAATCGGGGGCGGAATGGATCGACCGAAACGCTTTGGTTGTGGCATGGCAAACTCATACTGACCGTCCCACATCATCCTAGTAGGGATTTCTGACATTTCGATTAAATTTGACGTGATGCAGCGCAGCAGGTCGCTAGCCTGCCATCAGCGCCTTCTGCAACTGTTTGTATAATTGCTTATCCGGGGCATCATAGCGAAACCACTTCTTGCCACGGCGATGCCTCGACGATCAGCGGGTAACGTTTCGACCAGTCCGCACCATTGATTGTGTAAGGACGCGCACGACCATCACGGACATGGACCTGCAGCCGATAGCCGTCATGCATCAGTTCATGCGCCCAACCAGGACCGGATGGCGGTTCCTTGGCGACGGTCGGCTGACAGGGATGGATAACGGTAGCTGGCGCGTTTAACGGCCTGTCACGAGAGTAACGCGGCAACATAGCAGCGATATAGCGTGCGAGGCCTAAAAAATGAAGGGGGATTTGCCAAAGAAATGCCGTAAGACGCGCCTTTTCTTGTCGTGCTTTTGGCTAACGGCTTCAACGCTCCCCAGTGTTGCCGCCGTAGCGGGGGCCGCCGCTTTTCACCATCTCGGCGGCCCCTAGCTTTAGCTGGCGAACTCAGCGACTAGTACCAGCGCCCTCGGCCGTACCAGCCACCGCCGAGAATCAACAGAATGATGACGATGATCAGAAGGGTTGTCGTGTCCATTATTGTCCTCCTTAAAGGTTAATGGCGTGATTGCCCTACAAATGAGTACGTCGGTGGTTTTCCCCAATCGCTCTGATCCCTCACGACCGCGCTTAATACGATTATATTTGGAATAGTTCGTCGCGGGCATCGCTTTAGGTCAGCGTGGGCGTATTAGTGGCCGCTTGGATTCCCGCACTTGAACAGGTTTGCCCTCATTCTACGCAGCGTCATTATTATCTTTATCTGGCCGCTACCATTCCTGGTCGGCTTTGCGATTGAGCATGGCGGGGATTGGACGGCCTGGGTGGCTTACATAGCTGTAGTCGTCCTCGTATCGGCAGCGGTCACCCGAGGACGGGCGCCAGCCCAAGGCGTAACTTGTGTCGCGTTACAAAAAGCAGCCGAGGGCCAGTACGATATAGGCGAATGTCATAAGAATTGAGGGATGTCCGCCGATGTATGCGATGTCGGTAAAGGCGGTGATCCACGCAAGAATGGCAAGGATCAGCGAGACGAGAAACACGACCTGTTTTGGTGCTTTCAAAGTCGGCATGTTGCCCCCCGTAAAAAGATTTGGTCTCGGACTCCAAAGCGGATCGTTCTGGCTACTCGCTGTCAAGTTGGCGCTGACGCAAGCGCGGCCCTGGCAGGCGGGTACATCCGCCGCTCCTCGCCAATTTCGATGCTAGGCAGCCTTCGGACGATGAAAAAATTTCAGACAAGAGAATGTCGCGTCGGAGCTGCGCCCATCCGCAGAACTACCACCGGTACCTCGCTGAATGACCATTCATGGAACGGCAAACCTTGATTTTGAGTTGGATCAGGGCGTTCGACTCTCGATGACGAGCGCGAGGCAACTCTAGAAGAAAGGATGGACACATTATGCTACGCACGATGTTTGCGATTGGTATTGCGGGTCTCATTTTTGCGGGCGGGTCCGCAACTACTCAAGCGACACCCATCCTCCCGCTGCCTGCCGCTGCCACCGCTGCGATCGATAACATTAATGGGGACGACACTGCTGGCGTGACCGCTGGGGGCGCCTTCATTGTCACGGTGGCTGGCATGGTGGTCGTCACTGCTGGCGTGATCGCTGGGGCCACAGGCACTGCCGGTGGTGATTGCTAGAGGACGGTGAGCCCCGCGCAGTTATGCGCGGGGCAATGAAAAAGTTGAGTCTTTTCAATGGTGCATTTCCATTTCGGGAATGAACCTCTTTTGCTCGGAGCTGAAGAAAATGCCCAATGGTGGGAACCGGTGGGAATTCGGTCTTTGTCCCTTATCTATGCTATTCGGAGGACGCGCTAAGCAATTGATATTGCTGCAAAGGAAGGGTGGCCGAGTGGTTTAAGACACCGGTCTTAAAAACCGCCATCACCGCTGTTCGAGCGGGACTTCGATCCG
>AF_2010_repII_A001DRAFT_10000116_pt1 | contig 13375 bp, 13 predicted proteins | sample AmaForreplIIA001_FD_9190 | JGI IMG/M metagenome (IMG submission 9190)
ATCGGCAGGNATCAGATCCACAAGCGCGCCAGGCAGACGCGCGCCGGCGTTATAAACGACAATGTCCGGCGGGCCGCAGTCGCGCTCAACCGCGGCAAATAGCCTGGTTACATCATTTGGATCAGTCGCGTCACATGCATATGCCGTGGCACCCGTTTCTTTGTAAAGCGGAGCGAGCTTGTCAGTTTGCCGCGCTGCCAACGCAACGCGGATGCCTCCGCGGGTGAAGAGCCTCGCCAACGACCCGCTCAAACCCTCACCAGCACCGACGATCAATGCTGTCTTATATTTTGTGGTCTCCATCAACAGTCTCCATTTCTCCGTTACTGCCAACCTGAGTCCGCGGGCAGCATTGAATCGGGTTACACCCGCGACAGGTATCCTAATCCTCAAAAATAAACGTTCATCAGGGCGATTGGCATGTCCGGTTTGAGTGCTTTACCGAAAGCGGACATAAACGGCCATAAATAGAATGTCCGCTAAGGGGCCAAAAGCGGACTCATGCAGTGCGGCAAACAGAACCGCTATTCGAATCACTCGTTGGCGCGAGCGAGCAGCGAGGGTGGGAAGGTGATGCCGCGCAGCAGCGGACAAAGATAGAATTTTCGGGGCACATTGATACTGCCCAAGTAATTGGTGGGCACTTCGGCAAAACAAAGGGGCCACCGCTGCCATGACAAAGAGCGGCGACCCCAGCCACCGATTTATCTTTTTGCAAAGTTTCGAACGGCAGCCATTTAGTCAACTAAGACCACAACAATGGCGTTCCTCGAATTTACGGGTTCCAGGAACGACTCTCGCCTCGGAGAATTAAAATAGGTGGCCTGATCTCGCGTCTTCCGAACAGCTCTTACGAACCGTGGCGCACCTATACCAAAATATACGCACGTATAAGTGCCGGCCCGCAGGTGCGCGGCGCTACCATTGCGGCATGTGGAAGAACGTCCGTGCCGCCACGCTGGGTACTGCCGCGATAGCTGTTTGGTTTGCGGTTGTCACGTTAGGTTTTGGCGCTCAGCTATGGCCCCTCTTAGAGGGAGTGCGATAGGCAATGCCAGCTCTCTCCTTTTTGGCATTTGTAGGTTTGGCACTGATTGCGTTGCTGTTCTACGGGAATGGAACGCTGGAGCCTCACATAGTCACTACCCATCACGCGGTCGCGCCGGCAGCACCCGCACCCAACATGACCGCGCAAGTTGTATCTCAGCCCCAGTCGATTCCTGATGCTCTGACGAAGATTGGGCACGCAGCGCGTGCGGCGCGGGCCGAAGCGCCACACAAAAATAATCGCGTTTCGCAGACCCTCAACTACCAAGTGACCCCTTTATTAGACAGATTTTCTATTAAGGGATATTAGGGCCGCCGCCAAAACGGTTTCTTGAAGCATTCCAGGAAAGACTTCTCGCCGCACGGTCGGATTGGCGCTCGCACCTGAAAACGATGACAGACAAAGGGCCAGAAAAGCCGCGTTCGGAACCGGAGATCATTCCGCCAGGTCGCGCGGAGAGGGAAACTCCGCGCGTGCGTGTTTTTGTCGGAACACACGGCACTGAGCGCGTCTATGTCGGAAAGGTTTCGCCGCTAGGGATTATTCTGGTGACGTTGGTCACCGGGCTTCTGATGGCTGCGATACTGGTGCTGCTTCTGGGTGCATTCTTGTTCTTGTTACCTTTAGCAGTCCTCTTTGTGACTGGTGTGCTCGTGGTCGGGCTGGTGCGTTTCTACTTTCAGCGTGGGCCTTGAATTGATGCCCCGCTAGAGCGCGATCGCTCATGCTCCGTTCACCATCTCGGACTCAATTTCAAGCTTCGTCAACGTTATTCGATTAACGGTCACCGCCAAGGACTCGCTTGGCTGTTTTGGCATGATGCGCAGCTCGAATCCGCTAGTCGCTGAGATGCTTAGACAATTCGCAGCTAAAGAGCCGCAGCCCAATCGCTGCGGCTCTTTTTTGATCCTGAGGCCATAAGGCTGGCCCAAAGGCGCACGCTTTGAACTTCAGTAGTTCCGAGTTCGAACGCGACCGTTTCCGGTCTTTGCACCTTCTATATGCTTTGACTGTCGCAAGTCTTGTGCAGGACCTCGTGCTAGCGCTCTAGACGCTTCGGGTCTAATTTGCCTTGAGCCAGCGTTTTCTATTTCAGCACCAAACGCGAAACCACGCCGCGTGACTGCGCGGTCCTGGAAGCGGGTATTATTATGAACGATTGTGCTGCGGTGATCTCTCCTTACACCCCGAGTGTCGTAGGAATAAGCACGCGTCGCGCGATCTCCCGCATAGTTGCGCGAATAGCGAAGTCGCGGCGCATAAGCGTAGCTGTCCCCTGAGTCGTAAGCATAAGTGCGCAGGCGCGGTCCATACGAATAGGCAACGTAACCATCATCGGGCACGTAAGCGTAGGAGTCGTAGCTGTACTCCGGCTCATAGGCGTAGTCTTGGTAAGCATAGGACGGCTCGTAGCCATACCCGTATCCATAGCCAGCGCCCCAATAAGGGCCGACCCGGTAACCGCCGTAATAGGGTGTCGGACCGACACCGATGCCCACGCCAAAACCCGGGGCACCGATCCACAAGCCCTGCGCGTTGGCAGGAGCCACTGCCGCAGCCAATGTGATGGCGACCGCAATTCCGATTCCAAGTGTTCTCATTCTAATCTCCTCGTGATTTGCCCCGATGCCCGGTGAACGCGGACCTCTCTCCTGAGTTCCTCAAGATTCGATGTTGGAACTGGCACGTCCTTCTCATTCTGGAGAAGATGGGAATCGCGAGGTTCGCCAAGCGCGCCCCAATCGTCGGGAAATAGCTTCGAACCGAAAACCCACTCGACGCATTTACAAGGATGCGGAGGACCCAGGGATTGTGCGCGCGCTGTTGGTGATCATATTAACGACTTCCCAAATCGTTTTGGCTGCGGATTCAGTTCCAAAATTCGACGTCGAGCGAACCTGTCTGCCAGTCGCTACAATGGGAGGTTTGCCTGGACGTGATGCACCAGCTTGCCGGCGCAATGAGCAAGATGCGCGCAACCAGCTCAAGGGTGATTGGAGCCAATACAGCGGAGAAGATCGAAGCCGTTGCGTCGATTTTGTCGGGGTCGGTGGCCCTCCAAGTTACGTGGAACTGCTCACCTGCCTGGAAATGGCGAAACACGCCAAGGAGCTCCGGGAGAAACCTAAGACCGAGACCGTTGGCGGCCATTAATCTTTTTTCCGCCGAGATCGTCTTCAAAAAGATGCTCACTGAATGGGCCTTTTGCGCAAGACCGCGCTACGCGACCGTTTGTCTGGGTCGCGTCTCCGGCATCACAAACCAAACCAAGTTAAACGCGGCGACTGCAATTATCCCAAGCGCTAGGAAAGCAGCTGAGCTGCCCGCGTGATCCGCTACATACCCAGCTAACAGCACGCTGACAGATGCGCCGATGCCAGTCGCGGTACCTACAATTCCTTGTGCCACATTGAAGTGGCCGGATCCGTAAGTGACATCGACGACTATCAGCGGAGTCAAGACACTAAAAACAGAAGCCGAAATACCATCAAGAACCTGAAACAAGACGAGCAAGTTTGGGTCGCGGACGAAGGCAAACAGTAATGCACGCAGGGCAAGTGCGCCGATGCCGACTAGCAACAGTGGACGACGCCCCCAAGTCTGCACACGAAAGCCGATCGAAGGAGACAGCAGCGCAACGACAATTTGTGGCACAACCATACAAGCGGCAATCACAGCAGGCGCCAATGTACTTGATTGCAGGGTGATAAAGCTTCCAAGCAGAGGAAGCATTGCAGCGTTGGCGAACTGGAACATAAACAATACAAGTGCGAACTTCATTAGTGGGCCGTTTTTTGCCAGGGCCACGACAGTGGTTGTGCGTTTGTTATTGCCGCTTTCGTCTACACCATGCGCCAACTGCGGATTGATTTCGTCAGCCCGTATTAGTGCGCAGGACACTATCGTTGGAATTGTCAAAAGCAGTGTGATGAGGAAAACGGATCGGCTCGAAAAGAAGTACCCACAGGCCCCCATTCCTGCTGCCGCAAGTCCGCTCCCGATAGATGCGAAACGAGCATTTCGCCCCAGGCGTTGACCAATCCCCGCTCGGCCAACTAAGCCAAGACTAATGGCTGCGATTGTCGGACCCAGGACACAACTGGCGGCAGCCTGAAGAACGGCAGCCGAAAGAACGACCGGAAAGATTGGCCACGCCGCATAGGCAAGCGCACTGGTTCCGATTGCCGCTACAGACAGTCCGGCAACTAGTCTCTCGGAGCGAGCCCAATCAACCAGCGCACCGCCCGGAATTTGACCGAGCAGAGCCACAAGCCCGCTCACTGAAAGTATCAAGCCGATCTCGACTTGAGTCCATTTCTGAGTGGTCAGATAGACAGCAATGAATGGACCAAAACCCGTCTGCACGTCGGCTAGAAAGAAAACGAACCAGTCAAGTGCCCGGCTACTGCGCAATGACGGTCCATGATATGTGGACGCGTCTGTCGTTACGCCACTTCGGCGATGCTGCCCTAAGTCAAGCAGGTGCGTCGCTTGTGCAAACAGGTTATTTCTCCTCCGCAGACGGGAAGTCGAGTGGTTCGAGCGCGCCTGTTGAACCAATGATGACACTCGGACTGCCGTCCTTGTATTCGGGCGCGGTCTTCAATTGGTCTTGGGTCAGCGCCAGCCTTATATTGCTGTCATTTTTAACCGCGCCGCTAAAATGTAGCGCGCCCCAGTCAACGGCTATCTTGCGACTGCCGACGCCGAGAAAGCCACCGAAATCAATAACAGCCGCGCGCGCATGCCCGGCGGAGTCGACAATGACATCAATGACACGTCCCATCTCCTGGCCGTCAGCACCCTGAACGGGGCGGCCAAGAATTCCGCGCATAGGCGTGCTGACGTTGGGAGCAGATAGCTTGCGTTCCAACGCATCTTCGGCATGTGACAATTGCGGTTGTATGATCGAAGCAATTGCCAACCAAATGAAAGACGTTGCGAAATAATGGGTGCGCACGGGAACTCCTAAGCGACTTGATGGGCAACCTAGGCGGGCGGCACGATAGAAAAAGTGATGGCGCCGCTGGACCGAGTCACTTCTAAAGCTACGTCGCCATTCGACCCACGCCGAAGGCGAAGATCGGCTTCCGCATTTTTGAGCCGAAGGCTCTTGACCGTTACTTCATCGAGAAATGGCGGGAGCTGGGGATCGCGCAAACGAACTTCCATGCGCTCACAATCGAATTCAAAACCAAGCGAAGCCGCCAGCAGCGCAAAAGGAACTGCGCTCGCCCACGCCTGTGGCGCACACGCAACCGGATAGAGCGTGGGTCCCCGCTGCCGCTGTCGTTGAAACCCACAAAAAAGCTCCGGCAACCTGCGCAAATCCATGTATTTTGCGGCGCCGAATAAGCCGCTGAACACGCGAAGGACCGGGCCTTTCAGGCCATAGCGTGAAAAACCTAGCGCAATAAGTGCGTTATCGTGGGGCCACACCGAGCCGTCGTGATACGACATCGGATTATAACGTGCTTCGCCTTTTGCAACGGTTCGGATACCCCAGCCGGAGAACGAGTTTGCTCCTAAAAGGGTCTTGGCAATGTTAAGGGCGCGCTCTTTTTTAACGATACCGCTAAACAGTGCTTGGCCGGGATTGGACGATCGGACACGGCACGGTTTCTTATCACCATCGAGCGCTAAAGCGTAGCTTCCGATCTCGGGACACCAAAAGGCGGCTTCGAAATTTTCGGCCAGTCTTTCGGCATCAGCTTCGAGTGCGCGCGCCCGATCAATGAGTCCCATTCTACGCGCGCACTGCGCTACGAGTCGTTTCGCCGCGAAGACATACCCCTGTACTTCGACAAGTGCGATATCGCCTTCCGCCAATCGCCCGTCTTCATGAAAGACAGCGTCGTATGAATCTTTCCACCCTTGATTGGCAAGCCCGTCCACTGATAGCCGGCGGTACTCGACAAATCCATCCCTGTCGACATCCCCCGGGCCATCGATCCACTTTAGTGCTGCGTCTATCGCCGGCCACAGATCCCTGATTGTCTCCTGATCTCCGGTTCGCTCGAAATAGAGTCCGGCAAGCAGTAGAAACAGAGGTGTGGAATCTACGCTCCCGTAATAAAGTCCAAAAGGTATCTCGCGCAATGATGCCATTTCGCCGCTACGCATTTCGTGCAGTATCTTTCCCGGCTGCGCGTCGGAATCGGGGTCCTCCATTAAGGCTTGATAAGCGGCGAGACGTCGCAAGACGCCTCGAGCTATGTCCGGCGCAAGCCACATCATCTGCAAAGCGGTAATAATTCCGTCTCGGCCAAAAGTTGTCGAGAACCAAGGGATTCCAGCGTAAGGATACGGTCCCTGCGGCGTTTCTGTAGTCAGCATACTGAGGTCAGCAGCGCCGCGGCATAGCATTTCATTGAAGACCTCACTTGTTGTCATGATCGATGCAGCTCCGGCTCGGGATGCCCGCATCTCCCTCCGGGCCGACAACAACGTCCGGGTAAACGTTGGTGCCTCTGACGCTTTGTCAGAATTGCAGCTCACCGCTACGCAAAGTGAAAAATCGACACCAGCAGCTAGGTTAACTCGGTAGCTTGCTCTATGCGCATCCAACATTGCTGGCTGAGGATGAAAATCAATTGTCGTTTTCCGGATTACATTGTCCAGCCCTCGGTAGAGATATTGTAACTTTTTTGAATCAATTATTTTGCCCTCAAAAAGGCCTCGCTTCTTGCGAGCGCTCCCCCTTACCTCGAATAGGTCGGCAAAATCGTTGTCGAACTTTACCGTAAGGTCGAACATTACTGGCAAAACACCGTGATTTCGGACTCCGATTCGCTGATGGATCGTTTCATTCCAGATGAAAATCGAACGGACGATGTGAACCATATCCTTCTGGAACAGGACATGACCATCCACGACGATATCCGGATTGGTAAGATCGATCGTTAGCAGGAAATTGTCATCGCTCAAATTCGAGGCGAGCAATAGTGGCTGCACGCCATTAATCAGCAGTTCAAGACGCGACAAAAAGCGTGTGTCGCATTGGAACAAACCATCGGTTCCAGCAGATGTGTCAATATCGCCACGTCCATCGAGAACTGCAAAAGTGTCGTTATGCTTGAGCGATCGACGCGAACGCGCGAGCGGCCCGGTCACATGAACCGAGAATGCCGCTTCCCGAGTCTCGTCGGTCAACTGATCCGCGTGTCTAACAGGTTCGACGGACATGGGGCTCGCAAAGCTCGCTGATGCGAATTGGCTATGCCGCGCGCCTTGTCAGACGATTCACTTCGCTACATAGCAGCTGATAGTACGTTCCCTGACGCTTGATAAGATCGTCCGGCGAACCATCCTCTATGACCCGACCAAATTTCAAGACGATGATCCTGTCGAAATTTCGAAGCGTCGACAGACGATGCGCTATCGCTACCACAGTACGCCTCTGCATGAGACGTCCAAGCGCTTCGCGAACCGCTTCCTCAGAGTCGCTGTCGAGCGAGGCGGTCGCCTCATCCAGAAGCAAGATGGGCGAATCCTTGAGAAAAGCGCGAGCAATGGCAATACGCTGTCGCTGACCACCCGACAGTTTGGCACCACGATCTCCAACAACCATAGCGAATCCACCTGGCAATTCATCGATGAATTCGCAGCGTGCTGCTTTCGCCGCCTGAAGGACTTCCCAATCAGTCGCGTCCGGACGTCCGTAACGAATGTTGTCCATTATCGATCGTTGAAAAAGCGAAATATCTTGTGGTACCAGCGCGATCGCCGACCGTAAGCTGTCCTGGGTGACACGTGTTATCTCTTGACCATCAACGAGAACCACGCCGCTCTGAGCATCATGGAACCGCTGAAGCAATGCAAATAAGGTCGATTTTCCTGCCCCTGACTCACCAACCAACCCAATACGTTGGTTTGATTCGAGGCGCAGATTAAGTCGATCGAAAACCTTACGGCTTTCTCGGTAGCCGAACGAAACGTTTCTGAATTCGATTCGTGCGCCGCATTTTACCAAAGGACCTGCCTCCGGATGGTCGCGGAGCTGGTGCTGGACCAAAACCGTTTCGAGAGCCTCTGAAAGGCGCGCGACGTGTTGAGTCACGTCAACAAGGGCAACCGCAAGATCACGCGTCGCATGCAGAACCGACAGCCCCAACGTACAGGTCAAAACGACGTCACCAGCTGTGGCTTCGCCGCGCTGCCAAAGTTCAACTGCCCACGCTACCAGACCGATCGTGACTGCAGCGGTCACCAGTGCATGAGCAACGCGGAGCCTTTCCAAATAGCGCAAGCTTCGGCTACGCGCCGCAATTTCACAATCGACCTTTGCACCAAAGCGCTCAATTTCGCGACCGACTGCGCAGAAAGACTTGACCAAGGACATATTGCTGACGACGTCGATCATCTCGCCGTCAACAGCCGCGGCCTTTGCAGCAAAATCATGGTGCAGCGGCTTTCCCGCGGCCGCTAGAGCGAACATCGCCACGACAATCACCCCGCCAAGACCGCTAAGGAGGCAGGCCATTGGCAAGCTTACCGTTCCAATCAGAGCGATCGCAAACAAAGTCGCCAGGCACGGCGGCATCACATTCCAAATAAACATGTTTTCAATTGCGAAAACGGCATTCGACATTGCCGTGATGCGACTCGATAACGTACCGGGCATTTGTTCGTAGAAATAACTCGGCGCGTGACCAGTTAGATGGCGAAACAGGTCGCGGCGAAGATCACCGGTCACTTTGACGAATGCCGTGCTTGCGATCCATCCCGCAGCGCGCCACAAAAGATTGTCCGCCGCTATAAGAGTGACTAGGAAAAGAAAGGCCAACCAAACCTTTTGCGGTGTTCCGCTCGTCAGACTGTCGACGAGAAATTTCACCCCGTACTGAGTCCCAACTGAGCACAGCACTGCGAATGCGATAGCTGTCACAATTACGGCGTGCGATTGCCAGCGTTGCCTCAAATAACGACTGACGAATGCGAAGGGCCTACCCGCATAGCCGACAATATTATCCATGTGTCGTAACCAGTTGTTCTGAAATTGGAACGGCCTTTTCCTTGGATCCCGTTACAGCACCGCAAAGGTGGCCGTTTCCAATACGTGGTCACCTACATTTAGGACACCAATTCTCGCGCGGCCGCCCACTTTTGGGAACAAGGTGAGCGAGAAAACGTTCCCAAGTTCTCATGAACTTTACGTTTCGGGGGGTTTTTGACGATCTGTCACAAGGAATAAATCCTATGCGCATTGCGCAGGTTGCCCCTCTAACAGAAGCAATCCCTCCCAAGCTTTATGGAGGTACAGAACGGGTCGTTCATTGGCTTACGGAAGAGCTGGTAGCTCTCGGCAACGATGTCACCCTTTTCGCGAGTGGCGATTCCCACACTTCAGCCAACCTTGAGGCAATCTGGCCTAGAGCCCTGCGACTGGACGGTTCAATCCGCGATCCAAACGCACTTCACATGGTTATGCTGGAAAGCGTCCGCCAGCGTTGTGACGAGTTCGACCTGCTCCATTTCCACCTTGACTACTATCCTTTTTCACTCTTTTCCCGACAGCAGACCCCATTCATAACCACCTTGCATGGCAGACTTGATCTTCCAGAGCATCAACCGGTCTTCAAAGCGTTCAGCAGAACGCCCCTCGTTTCGATCTCCGATTCGCAACGCAGACCAGTCCTGCAGGCTAATTGGGTAAAAACGATCTATCACGGCGTTCCCGAGAATTTGTTGACGCCGCGTCCAACAAAGCCGGCTTACTTGGCCGCACTTGGCCGAATCGCACCAGAAAAATCAATGGACAAGGCCATTCGAATCGCCCGGCGGTGCGGCATACCACTTAAAATTGCCGCCAAGATCGATCGTGTCGATCAGGAATACTACGAACAGGTCATAAAGCCGCTTTTGGGGGCGCCGCTTGTTGAATATGTCGGAGAAATCAGCGACCAGGAAAAAACAGAGTTTCTCAGCGGCGCGATTGGGTTGCTGGTAACGATTGATTGGCCGGAACCCTTCGGACTGGTGATGATCGAAGCCATGGCTTGTGGGACGCCGGTGATCGCATTTAATCGCGGATCCGTGCCAGAGATCGTCGAGGACGACATCACAGGCTACATTGTTGAAGATGAACTTTCAGCGGTTAATGCAGTTAATCGCATTACGCAACTGGACCGGCGGCGGGTGCGAAAACGGTTCGAAGAACGATTTACGGCACGACGAATGGCCTTAGATTACATGTCCGCTTATCGCGAAGTCATGAAAATTGAAAGGCCGCGTCTGAAAGTGGTTGCGAGCGTCGAGAATTAGGCCATCCTGAATTCCTACTTCAATGGTGCCTTTCCTAAAATGTTCCATCTAACGCGTTTGCAGTGCAGTAGCCCAAGTCTCCTAAGGGCCAAGCGGTGCAGTTATTATCTTTTCGATCCGGTCGGCGCGCCAAGCTACATCAATTCGCTAGCAAGACTGGCATGGTTGCTCTCGCCATAATGTGTTGGGTTGCTCCGCCGAATATCATCTGTCTTAGCCGACTTTGTGTGTAGGCACCCTTGATCAACAGGTCACATCCCAATGATTGCGCTGCCGCCAGGATCGCCTCGCCAGTGCTTCTGCCATCAAGCTCAACTCTCTTCGGCTCCGCGACAATCCCATTGCGCCGCAAGTATCGCATCAATTGCTCAGCCGTCGGTCCCGGCACTCCCGTTCCACCAATAACCGTCAGGACCGTGACGCGATCGGCGCGGTGCAGAAGCGGCATCGCAAAAGCAATGGCGCGTGCCTGTTCTGTGCTGCAGTTCCATGCGATCAATATGTTGGTGGCAATCTGGTGCGGTGGCGACGGCGGAGACAGCAGTATCGGTCGACCGCTTTCGAACAACCCAGCTTCAATCGCACCATCGTGCAGGGGGTTCGACTTCTCATTGCGCCGGTTCATCACTATCACATCGAAAACGCGGCCATAGCTACCAATGAAATCCCCCTCCGGCGGCGCATCTTCTAACCAACCGAATGACAGGGATTCTGTCGTGTCAGTTGACCGGGGCACGTCGTGTTTCCGCATGAAAGCTTCGAAAAGCTGCCGTGCTTTCTTTTCTTCTTCGAGGTTCTCCTGTTCGAGGCTGTCGAGCGCCAGTCCTCCCATCATTTCGAGTCCAGCAACGATGATCGGCCAGCGTAGTGCAAATCCCTCTATGTAGGCGTTGTTTCGCCGCCCTAATAGCAGCGCGGTCTCCAATGCTGATTGCGTGGCCTCAGAGTTTTCCATCGGAACCAGGATCGTTTTCATGTCCATTGTCTCCTCAAAATTCGTCCCAGATGCACGAGACCGACGTACAGCACATCTATTCAATCACCTCGTTGGCCTACCGAGCAGCGTGGCGAGACCATTATGCCTGCGTTCGCTTTGCTGCGCCAAAAGTGGGCACGCGAGCGCCGATAATTACTATGGTGAAATCTCGACGGCGCATCTTGCCGCCCTTGAAGGCCAGCACGCTGCCGTTTGTAGTTGCAGCATAGCAGGTCGGAAATAAACCGTAAGGGGCCAGGCTTTTTGGGTCAAAAGCGGACAGTCCGATTTGGGTTAGAAGCGGTCTCATGCAGTGCAGCAACGCATGTCCGCTAAAGGCCATAAGCGGACATTCCAGCTAATAGTCCTGCCGCGTTAAGGTTCAGGCGACGCGTGCAATGCGCGTATGAATTTCGCTGCGAAGTGCCCCGAAATCGATGGGCTTGGTGAGAAGCGCTTCGGCCCCACCTTCTAGCGCCTTGCGCTTGGTCTCGGCATCGCCATAAGCGGTGATCATAATGACCGGTACATCGGGTCGAGCGGCCTTGGCTTTAGGCAAGAGCTCCAGACCCGTCATGCCCGGCATGTTGATGTCGGACAGGATCAGGATGAGCGATACGCCCGTCGCATCAGTGATGCGCCGAAGCGCCATGTCGCCGGATTGAGCAAATTCCATCCTGAAACGACCGTCGCGTAGATCGCGCCGGAATTGCTGCCGAAACAGCATCTCGACATCCGGTTCATCATCGACCACGAGGATGAGAAGATTCACGAATCGCCTCCCGACGTTAAAGGCGATGGTAACGACAAAATTATCCAGTCTATGTGACGCAGGTCACACACGAGATTTGTTTTGAGGGTGGGCAACATTGTTCGTCACCGGGCAGCGCTCGTTTTGTCGGCGAATCGAGACGGCTCAACAGTGGGCCGACGAGCGATGACAGAAATCTGAAAATGGAACTCCTGTCTTCCCGCAGGTGGTTCACACGTTTGTGTCATATCACCACGATGCCTTCCTATAAGATCGACATCGCCCGGCACATCCGGGAGATGTGGTATGCCATCTAGTATCGTTCGCCAACCGGCTACACCCGAAGACGATTTTCGATCAGAGCAAATGCGCCGATTTGATCAGTGGCGCGTCGCTGCCGACATAGTTTGGCGCTTGCGCGAAGCCGGAATTAGTTGCGAAACGGATGACGATTTCCAAACGCGCCATTAGACCTGTTTTCGTATTCGCTTTACCCCCCAAAGTGGAATGTGTGGTTCAATAAAGGGCTTGACGGAAACACTTGAGGCAACATCGTCGGCAACATTAACAACCGCAAGCGTGGGCGCCGTCAGAGTGGCCGGGCCAATAGGGTTATTGGCAATTTTCAAGTTCCTCTGGCAAAAGCGGTTTTTCGCGATAGAGCCACTCGATCAATTGGCGGACCAATTCGCCGGGGCAGCTTCATCGAGAGCCCAGCGCTCGACTCGTTCATGAATTTCCTTTGCATGAATATCCGCAACGCCGGCCACTGCATCTGCATTCCTCAACCAAATAAATGTGTCAGGAGATGTCGGAGCGCTCATGTGCGAGAGAAGCGAGCCTGGACATGGCGCAGCGTAAGCAAACCTGCCGGAACGAGCGAGAACTCGGGACCCAGTCCAAAGTCCTCGAACGACTGCCCCTGTGCACGCCCAGCAGCTCGGTCATACTGAACATGGCGCGACAGGCGTCATACAGGACCATTCGAAAGCCTTTGGCTCTCTCGGCATAGGCGCTACGGTGCGGCGTCCGCTAATAGAAGCCGAACGCCACGACCGCTGGCTTGTGGGTTCCGTCGTTCACACCGCGGTGCGTCGCGGCGGGCGCTGATAAAGGAGCCAGATTTCAAACGCGGCAAGAACGGCAACAATGACACCGATGACGATGTGCACATGCATCGCCGTAGTCCCTGCAAAACCAAGCACCCAGGGCGAAACTAGGACCCACACGCCCACGATTAGATTGAGCCACTCTTCCCAGACGGTAAACGCCGCCAATGCGGCCAAAGATATCGCCGCAATTACAATCCCGCTGATAACGGCGTTCTGCGACGCCG